>Ga0065165_1000691_pt1 | contig 48143 bp, 44 predicted proteins | sample AraplaMF_Cvi_mMF_FD_63813 | JGI IMG/M metagenome (GOLD analysis project Ga0065165, IMG submission 63813) | Arabidopsis root microbial communities from the University of North Carolina, USA - plate scrape MF_Cvi_mMF (version 2) (version 3) | ecosystem: Host-associated > Plants > Roots >...
CTCGAGCGAGTTCGCCGACGTCGGCATCAGCTTCACCACCATCAACATGCCGCTGGTGCGCACGCCCATGATCGCGCCGACCAACCTGTACAACAACGTGCCGACGCTGTCCCCCGAAGAAGCCGCCGACATGATTGCGCAGGCCTGCATCTTCAAGCCGGTACGCGTGGCCACGCGCCTGGGTATCACCGGCCAGCTGCTGCACGCGCTGGTGCCGCGCATCGCGCAGATCGCCATGAACACCAGCTTCCGCATGTTCCCCGACTCCTCGGCCGCCAAGGGCGAGAAGGGCGCCAAGCCGCAGCTGTCCGCCGAGGCCGTGGCCATGCAGCAGATGATGCGCGGCATCCATTTCTAGCCGGGGCCGCGGCGGCCGCCGGCCGCCTTTTCAAGCCATGCCGCCCGCAGGGCAGGGGCATAATGTGTGCCGGTGCCGCACTGCAGCGGCGCATGGAAGGGCGAGTTCATGATTTTGGTTACAGGGGGAGCCGGGTTTATCGGCGCCAATTTTGTTCTTGACTGGCTGGCGGGCAGCGATGAGCCGGTTGTCAACCTGGACAAGCTCACATATGCCGGCAACATGGAAACCCTGGCGTCCCTGAAGGGCGACCCGCGGCATATTTTTGTCCGGGGCGACATCGGCGACAGCGCCCTGGTCGCGGACCTGCTGGCCAGGCACAAGCCGCGCGCTATCGTCCATTTCGCGGCCGAGTCGCACGTGGACCGGTCCATCTCCGACCCCGAAGCCTTCATACAAACCAATATCGTCGGCACTTTTCGCCTGCTGGAGGCCGCGCGCCGCTACTGGTCAGACCTGCCGGCCGGCGAGAAATCCGCCTTCCGCTTCCTGCAGGTGTCCACGGACGAGGTGTACGGTTCGCTGCAGCCTGCCGACCCCGCCTTCAGCGAAACCAACCGCTACGAGCCGAACAGCCCTTATTCGGCCAGCAAAGCGGCCAGCGACCACCTGACCCGGGCCTACCACCATACCTACGGCCTGCCGGTGCTCACCACCAACTGTTCCAACAACTACGGCCCTTACCATTTCCCGGAAAAACTGATCCCGCTCATGATCGTCAACGCCCTGGCCGGCAAGCCCCTGCCGGTTTACGGCGACGGCCAGCAGGTGCGCGACTGGCTGTACGTCAAGGACCACTGCAGCGGCATACGCCGTGTGCTCGAAGCCGGCAAACCCGGTGAGACCTACAACATAGGCGGCAACAACGAGAAGCCGAATATCGACATCGTCCACGCGGTGTGCGCCCTGCTCGACGAGTTGCGCCCGCGCGCCGGCGGCAGCTACCGCGAACAGGTGGCCTTCATCAAGGACAGGCCCGGCCATGACCGCCGTTACGCGATTGATGCCAGCAAGATGATGCGGGAGCTGGGCTGGAAGCCCGCCGACACCTTTGAAACCGGCATCCGCAAGACCGTGCAGTGGTACCTGGATAACCCCGAGTGGGTCACGCATGTGCAAAGCGGCGCCTACCGCGACTGGGTTGAGGCCCAGTACGCGATGGCCGCGGCCTGAGCGCGCGCATGAAGGTACTGCTTTTTGGCAAGAACGGCCAGGTTGGCTGGGAGTTGCAGCGCAGCCTGGCGCCGCTCGGCGAATTGGTTGCGCTGGACCGCCACAGCACGGATTTCTGCGGCGACCTCGCCAACCTGGACGGCATCCGCGAGACGGTGCGCCAGGTACGGCCTGACGCCATCGTCAATGCCGCCGCCTACACCGCGGTCGACAAGGCCGAAAGCGATGCGGACAACGCACGCATCATCAATGCCGAAGCCCCTGGCGTGCTGGCCGAGGCCGCCAGCGCTGCCGGTGCATGGCTGCTGCACTACTCAACCGACTACGTGTTTGACGGCAGCGGCAGCAAGCCTTGGGAGGAGTCCGACCCGACCGGCCCGCTCAGCGTCTATGGCCGCACCAAGCTCGAAGGCGAGCAGCGCATCGCGGCCCGGTGTGCCCAACACCTGATTTTGCGCACCAGCTGGGTCTATGCGGCGCGGGGTGGCAACTTCGCCAAAACCATGCTGCGCCTGGCCGGGGAGCGCGACCGCCTGACGGTCGTGAGCGACCAGTTCGGTGCGCCTACGGGGGCCGACCTGCTGGCCGACGTCACGGCCCACATGCTGCGCAGCGCGCTGGCGGGTTCCGCGACAGGATTTGCGGGCACCTACCACGTGGCGGCCGCGGGCGAGACTTCGTGGCACGGTTATGCGCGCTTTGTCCTTGAATGCGCCGCGAAGGGCGGCAAGGCGCTCAGGGCGTCGCCGGACGCCGTGGACCCCGTCGCCACATCGGCTTTCCCGACGCCGGCCGTGCGCCCGCATAATTCACGTTTGAACACCAGCAAACTCAGCGGCGCCTTTGGCCTGCGGCTTCCGGCATGGCAGCAAGGCGTGGCCCGCATGTTGGCGGAAATTACCTGATTACATCCACATGACTCAACGCAAAGGCATCATCCTGGCCGGCGGCTCCGGCACCCGCCTGCATCCGGCCACATTGGCCATCAGCAAGCAATTGCTGCCGGTATATGACAAGCCCATGGTGTATTACCCGCTCAGCACACTTATGATCGCCGGCATCCGCGACGTGCTGATCATCAGCACACCGCAGGACACACCTCGCTTCCAGCAGCTTCTGGGGGATGGGTCGCAGTGGGGCATGAATCTTCAGTATGCCGTGCAGCCCAGCCCCGACGGGCTGGCCCAGGCCTTCATCATCGGCGAAAAATTCCTGAACGGCGCGCCCAGTGCCCTGGTGCTGGGGGACAACATTTTTTACGGCCATGACCTGCACAAGCTGCTCAGTGAAGCGGATTCCGAGGCGTCAGGGGCGACGGTGTTCGCCTATCACGTGCAGGATCCCGAACGTTACGGAGTTGTCGCTTTTGACGCGGGTGGCAGGGCCAACAGCATAGAGGAAAAGCCGACGGCTCCGAAGAGCAACTATGCCGTGACCGGCCTCTACTTTTACGATGCTCAGGTTGTGGAGATCGCCAAAACCATCAAACCCAGCGCGCGCGGCGAACTCGAGATTACGGCGGTCAACCAGGTTTATCTGGAGCGCTCCCAGTTAAAGGTGCAGATCATGCAGCGCGGGTATGCGTGGCTGGATACCGGAACGCACGAAAGTCTCCTCGACGCCGGCCAGTTTATTGCGACGCTGGAGCATCGCCAGGGCCTGAAGATCGCATGTCCCGAGGAAATTGCCTGGCGCAACGGCTTTATCGAGGATGAACAGCTGGCGAAGCTGGCGACTCCTCTGGCCAAGAACGGCTACGGCCAATACCTGCTGCGTTTACTCAAGGAACACCGCCAGCCATGAAAGTAGTCTCCACCGCCATTGCGGATGTTTTGATCATTGAGCCTCAGATTTTCGGTGATTCGCGCGGTTTCTTCCTGGAAAGCTTCAATCAGCGCGCCTTCAATGCCGCGACAGGCACGAACCACGCCTTCGTGCAAGACAACCACAGCCGCTCCGCCAAAGGCGTGCTGCGGGGCTTGCACTACCAGTTGGGCCAGCCGCAGGGCAAACTTGTCCGTGCGGTGCGCGGCGCCGTTTTTGATGTGGCCGTTGATATTCGTCCCGATTCAGCGACGTTCGGAAAGTGGGTCGGCGTGGAACTGAGCGAGGACAATCATCGCCAGCTGTGGGTGCCGCCGGGCTTGGCGCATGGATTCCTCGTATTGAGCGACAGCGCCGACTTTCTTTACAAGACCACGGACTACTATGCGCCGACGCTTGAGCGTTGTATCGCATGGGACGACCCCACGTTGGGCATTGAGTGGCCTCTGGACGGCAGCCCCGCACTTTCGGCGAGAGACAGCGCGGGCCAGGCCTTTAAAACCGCGGAGTTCTAGGCCGCTATCCTGGACACGAGGTTGGCGTCTTGCGCGTCCGGGGTAAAGCCGATGACCCTCTTGAGAAACAGATTTCGCAGGGAGGCGGCGTCGTTGTTCGCGACGGCCAGCTGGAGTGCCTGTAGATCGGCCTGAAATACATTCCACGGAACGAAGTCTTCCCTGGCCTTCAATATTCGGGGATGAGCGGTCTGTTCGGGGTTGTCTCCAATGAGGAGTTCTTCATACAGCTTCTCGCCGGGCCGCAGGCCGGTCACTTCAATGGCTATGTCGCCGTCGGGGCGTTCGTCGTCACGCACCGTGAGGCCCGAAAGCTTCACCATTCTGTAGGCGAGGTCGATGATCTTCACGGGCTGGCCCATGTCCAGCACGAATACTTCGCCTCCCTCTGCCATGGCGCCGGCCTGCAGCACCAACTGAGCGGCCTCCGGAATGGTCATGAAGTAGCGCGTCACGTCGGCGTGTGTCAAGGTGATCGGGCCGCCGGACCGTATCTGGCGGCGAAACAGCGGCACTACGCTGCCGCTGCTGCCCAGGACGTTGCCAAAGCGAACCATCGCAAAGTGGGTACGGTTGTTGACCGGGGCGCTGGAACTGCCGTCCTCGAGTACAAAATTGACCACCGGGGTTGCCGACAGCGCCTGTAGAACGAGTTCCGCAAGTCTTTTGCTGGCCCCCATGACATTGGTCGGCCGCACGGCCTTGTCCGTGGATACCAACACGAAGTGGTCAACGCCTGCTTCGATGGCTGCGCGGGCGGTATTCAGTGTTCCCAGCACATTGTTGGCCGCGCCTTCAAGCGGGTTGTGCTCAACCAGTGGCACGTGTTTGTAGGCTGCCGCGTGATACAGCGTATGCGGGCGGTAAGCCCGGCAGATCTGCAGCATCCGTGTGTGGTCGCGGACATTGGCCAGCAAGGGGATTACCTCGGTCGTCGAGCCGGGCTGCTCCGGGAGGAATGCCCGGCGTATGATTTCCAGCTCTTGCTGGATCGAGTACAGGCCAAATTCGCTATTTTCAACAAGCACCAGCCGCGTCGGGCCTTCAGCGAGTATCTGACGGCATAGTTCGCTTCCGATGCTGCCTGCTGCGCCGGTGACAAGGACAACCTTACCCGCCAGGTTGCGGGCTACCAGGGCTTGGTTGGGCGCGACGGGATCGCGTCCAAGCAAGTCTTCGACGTCAAGCTCCATGATGTCTGCCAGCGCCACTCGGCCATGGGCGAGGTCGCTCAGGCCCGGCATGGATCGAACGTGTACCGGCAGGGGCTGCAGGTCATTGAGGATTTCATTGCGCCGGCTGCGGCTGATGGAAGGCAGCGCCAGAAGAACTTCCGTGACCGCGTATTTCTCCAGGAGATCCGGGAGTTCGGCAGGGGCGTGAACGTTTACGCCATTGATGGTGAGGCCTCGCAGCGCGGGGTTGTCGTCCACAAAGCCAATCAACGAAAATTCGTGTGAATTCGCGATCGCGCTGGCCATCTGCACACCGGCCGCGCCTGCACCATAGATGATCAAGCGGCTCACCGACAGCCCGCGGCGCTGGCTGCGCGAGAGGCTGCTAAGCCAGAGGCGCGCGGCAACGCGGCTGCTGCCGACAAGCAGCAGCAACAGGATCGGCTGCAGCAAACCAATGGAGCGCGGCACGATGGGCCAGGTCATGATGACCAGCACGCTGAAGAAAAGCGCGGTATACACCAGCACCGCAACTCCCAGCGCACGCATGGCCGCCATGCCGCTGTATCGGAACACGGCGCGATACAGCCCGTTGCGCACAAAGATCGGTGCCGCCAGCGCTGGAGCGACCAGATACGGCCACCACTGGGCGCCCTGCGGCCAATGCAGCGTGTCGAGCCGCAGCGAAAATGCGGCCCAGACAGCCGCTACGCCCATAAGCGCGTCTGCTATGAGTACAACGGCCTGCTTGACGCGGCGCGGCTGATTAATAAGTCTGGTTTTCAGCATGAAATCCACCACAACGGGCGGGAGAGTTTTGCGGCAATATGGATGGATCCAGAAAACGCATCAGTGCGCTACGCCGTCGCGTCGTATGACCTTGAGGGCCGTGAGCCAGAGGATGCGGATGTCGAACCAGAGCGACTGTTTTTGCAGATACTCTGCGTCGAAGGCGACTTTGTCCGGAATTGGCAACTCATCGCGGCCGTTGACCTGCGCCCATCCGGTGAGACCGGGCACGAGTTTATCGACGCCCAGCTTCGTGCGGAGTTCAATGAGGTCATCCTGGTTGAACAGGGCCGGGCGAGGCCCCACAAAACTCATGTCACCTGTCAGGATGCTCCACAGCTGGGGAAGCTCGTCAAGGCTGCTTTTACGCAGAAACGGGCCTATGGGAGTCAAATGAGCGGAGGGATTCGCAAGCAGGTGCGTGGCCACCGCGGGTGTTCCCACCCGCATGCTGCGGAACTTTGGCATGCGGAAGATGCGGTTATGCCGGCCCACCCGGTCGGACCAATACAGCGCTGGCCCGGGGGAGGTTGTCAGCACGAGCAGGGCGACTATGGCCAGAGGGACGGCAAGCACGAGCGTGCACGCTATGGCCAACACCAAGTCGAACAGGCGCTTCAAAACCTCAACCTCATATTTTGTCCCGGCATTTGATTACGAAAATTCATTGTCGAGCGCATGCCGCGATGGTTTTATCGCATCATTTGGCAGGCGGCGCAAAAGCACCGGGGTGAGCAGTTTCTCATCCCCCATTCCGGCTGGCGCTGATTTTAGCGCTTGCGCGCATCGCCGAAATGAGCCGTGTCACCGGGTTGACCGGATTTGCGCCAGTGGCGGCGCCTCTCCTGGTTACAGGAGGAAGGGGGCATTTCTGAACTATTATTCATCTTTAAGCTGTGTCTCACACCCCCATGCATGACTATCCTGTAATTGCTGACCGGAAGATCCGGCTCGCCGTCGTTGGTTGCGGCCGCATCTCCAGCAACCATTTCGACGCCATCAAGATACATTCCGAGCGCGTCGAACTCGTGGATATTTGCGATACCAACCCCGAAGCCCTTGACAAGGCGGCGGCGCGAACCGGTGCCAGGGGCCACCGCAGCTTGACTGCCCTTCTGGAGCAAACCACGGCGGATATGGTGGTTCTCGCGACCCCCAGCGGACTCCATCCCGAGCAGACCATCGAGGTCGCCCGGTCCGGCCGCCATGTGATGACCGAAAAGCCCATGGCAACGCGCTGGCACGACGGCCTGCGCATGGTCAAGGCCTGCGACGAGGCCAATGTACGGCTTTTTGTGGTCAAGCAGAACCGGCTCAATGCTACGCTGCAACTGCTCAAGCGCGCCGTCGAGCAAAAGCGCTTTGGCCGCATTTACATGGTGAATATCAACGTATTCTGGACACGTCCGCAGGAGTACTACGACAGCGCGGCATGGCGCGGTACCTGGGAGTATGACGGCGGCGCATTCATGAACCAGGCCAGCCACTATGTTGACCTGCTGGACTGGCTGATCGGCCCCATCGAGAGTGTCCAGGCCTATACCGCGACCTTGGAGCGCAATATCCAGGTGGAAGACTCGGGCGTGCTCAATGTGCGCTGGCGTTCGGGTGCCCTGGGTTCGATGAACGTCACCATGCTGACCTACCCGAAGAATCTGGAGGGCAGCATCACCATACTCGGCGAAAAGGGCACTGTTCGCGTGGGAGGGGTCGCGGTCAACGAAATCCAGCAGTGGCAGTTTGCCGAACCCCACGAGGACGACGAAAAAGTCAAGGCCGCAAGCTATGAGACGACCTCGGTTTACGGTTTCGGCCATCCCCTTTATTACAACAACGTCATCAATACGCTCCGCGGCGAGGCCGAGCCCCAAACCGACGGGCGCGAGGGCCTGAAAGCGCTCGAAGTCCTGATCGCCGTCTACCTGTCGGCCCGCGACGGCAAGCGCGTGCCGCTGCCGCTGGACTATTGACCGCCGCTGACATGGCCGCAACCGTTCATCCCAGCGCAATTGTCGACGCGGGCGCGCGGATAGGCGAGGGCAGCCGGGTCTGGCATTGGGTTCATATTTGCGGCGGTGCCCGCATTGGTACCGGCTGCTCGCTAGGCCAGAACGTATTTGTCGGTGATCGTGTACGGATTGGCAACAACGTCAAGATCCAGAATAACGTGTCGGTCTACGACGGCGTTGAGATCGAGGACGATGTGTTTTGCGGCCCGAGCATGGTTTTCACCAACGTCTACAACCCGAGATCGGCTGTCAGCCGCAAAGACCAATACCGCAATACGCTGGTGCGACGTGGTGCCACGCTTGGGGCAAATTGCACCATTGTTTGCGGCACGGTCGTGGGCGAGTACGCATTTGTCGCGGCGGGCGCGGTCGTTAACCGCGATGTGAAAGCCTTTGCGCTGATGGCCGGCGTGCCGGCGCGCCAGATCGGCTGGATGAGCCGTTTTGGCGAACGCCTTGATCTGCCGCTCGCCGGCAACGCCACTGCAACCTGCCCGCACACGGGCGACCTTTACCGACTTACCGATGGCCAATGCACATGTCTGACCCCATGATCCCCTTTGTCGATCTAAAAACCCAATACCAGGCGCTCAAGCCGCAAATCCTCAAGCGCATCGACGATGTGCTGGAGCACGGGCAATACATCATGGGGCCCGAGGTTCGCCAGCTGGAAGAGCGCCTTGAAGCCTACTCAGGCGCCCGGCACTGCATCAGTTGCGCCAGTGGCACTGAAGCCTTGCTGATGAGCCTGATGGCTCTTGGCGTGGGCCCGGGGGATGAAGTGATCACGACACCGTTCACGTTTGCGGCGACCGCCGAAATGATCGTCCTGATTGGCGCCAAGCCGGTTTTTGTCGATATTGAACCCGATACCTGCAATATCGATGTCGCCCAGATCGAGGCCAAAATCACGTCCCGCACGCGGGCGATCATGCCGGTCAGCCTCTATGGCCAGGTGGCCGATATGGACGAAATCAATGCGATCGCAGCCCGTTATGGGAATATTCCCGTGATCGAGGATGCCGCCCAGAGTTTTGGGGCCGACTACAAGGGGCGAAAGAGCTGCAATCTGAGTACCTTCGGGTGCACCAGTTTTTTCCCCAGCAAGCCGCTTGGCTGCTATGGCGACGGAGGGGCGATTTTCACCAATGACGACGCCTTGGCCCAGGTGTGCCGCGAAATCCGGGTTCACGGGCAAAGCCGCCGCTATGTTCACACCCGGGTTGGCCTTGGCGGCCGGATGGATACCCTGCAATGCGCGATAGTGCTCGCCAAACTGGAACGTTTTGAGTGGGAAATCGGCCGGCGCCTTGAGATTGGGGCGCTTTACAACGCTACACTTGAAAGCTTTGGCATACCTTTCGTCCGCCAGCGGCTGGATCGAAACAGCGTGTTCGCCCAATACACCGTATTCGTCGATGACCGGGAGGCGGTGCAGGGGAAGCTGAAGTCCGAGGGGATTCCCACGGCTGTGCACTATCCGATACCGCTCAACTTGCAGCCGGCCTATGCGCATCTGTGTCGTCCGGACGGCATGCCCAATGCGACTGAAGCCGCCAAGCGAGTGATGAGTTTGCCCATGCACGCGGATCTGCCGGCTGAGGAAGTCGGGCGCATTGCTTCCGCACTGAGCCGGGCAATCTCCGGCTGAAAGCGGGGCGGCATGGGCGGTCTCCGCCGATCTGCAGGTACCGATGGGCTGTGACGGTGTAATTCTGTGGCAATGATTTTGAAGTGAGGTAACTGGATGGAGCTCAAAGGGAAAAAACTGGTTCTTGTGGGTGGCGCTGGCCTGATCGGCTCGCACACCGTGGACCACTTGATCAAGGAAGACGTCAGGGAAATTGTCATTTATGACAACTTCGTGCGAGGCCGGGTAGAAAACCTCCACCAGGCGCTGAAGGACCCGCGCGTCAGGATATTCGATGCCGGCGGCGACGTGCTCCAGACGGACATCCTGGAAGCCGCCCTTGAGGGGGCCGACGGTGTGTTCCATCTTGCCGCGCTGTGGCTCCTGCAATGCCATGAGTACCCCAGAAGCGCCTTTGACGTTAACGTGCGCGGCACCTTCAATGTGATGGAAGCCTGCGTCAAGAAGGGCGTCAAGCGGCTCGTTTACTCCTCTTCGGCTTCGGTTTACGGCGATGCCGTTGAAGAGCCGATGACGGAAGACCATCCGTTCAACAACCAGAACTTTTACGGCGCCACGAAAATCTGCGGCGAGGCGATGCTCCGCTCGTTTCATCACCGCTACGGCCTGAACTATGTGGGGCTGCGTTACATGAATGTTTACGGTCCGCGCCAGGACTATCACGGCGCCTACATTGCGGTCATCATGAAAATGCTGGACGCCATTGATCGCGGCGAGAGTCCCACCATCATGGGCGACGGGTCCGAAGCTTTTGACTTTGTTGCGGTGGAGGACTGCGGCCTCGCCAATGTATGCGCCATGAAGGCCGACACCAAGGATCGCTTCTACAACGTCGGTACCGGCAAGCGTACGTCGCTCAAGCAATTGGCCGAGATGCTGCTGGTGTTGACCGATTGCAAGAAGCCGATCAACTACGCGCCGCGGAGCCAGGCTACGCTGGTCAGGAACCGCATTGGTTCCGCCAAGCGCGCGCGCGAGGAAATCGGCTTCGCCGCCGATATCGACCTGATGGACGGCTTGAAGCGTCTGATCGAATGGCGTGCGGGCCACAAGGCCGAAGTTGAGGATCGCCGCCGGTCGGTCGGCTTGCCGGTCTGATGGACACGCTGATGGATACGCACATGAAACGATCAATCCAGATTTCACTGCCCTCGACCGGCGAAGAAGAGTGGCAGGCTTGCCGCGAGCCGCTGATGAGCGGCTGGTTGACGCAAGGCCCCAAGGTCGCGGCCTTTGAAAAGGCTTTTGCCGGGCACCATCACGTGAAGCACGCGCTTGCAACGAGCAATTGCACGACCGGCTTGCACCTGATCCTGGCTGCCATGGGCATCGGCCCGGGCGACGAGGTCATCGTCCCCGCGTTCACCTGGGTTGCCACCGCCAATGTGGTGCTTTATTGCGGAGCGACACCGGTGTTCGCCGACGTCGATCGCGCCACCAATAACATCGACCCGGCAGATCTTGCGCGCAGGGTAACGCCGAGAACGCGCGCCGTGATCGTTGTGCATTTGTTCGGCCTGTGCGCCGATATGGATGCGATTCGCGCCGTGCTTCCCTCTCACGTCAAGATCGTCGAAGATGCGGCCTGTGCTGCAGGCGCCAGCTACAAAGGGACGTTGGCAGGCGGGCTGGGGGATGCGGCTGCTTTTTCGTTCCACCCGCGCAAGTCGATCACCACCGGTGAAGGCGGGATGGTCACGACCAACGATGATGAAATCGCCGAGACGGCCAACATGCTGCGCAACCACGGCGCATCTGTTTCCGAAGAACAGCGCCACAAAGGGCCGCGGCCCTATCTCCTGCCGGAATTCAACCTTCTAGGTTTCAATTACCGAATGACGGATTTGCAGGGCGCGGTTGGGCTTGTGCAGATGGGCAAGCTTGAAAAATTCATCGCGGAGCGCCAGCAATGGGCCGATTACTTCCGGCGTGAATTGGCCGGAATTGAATGGTTGCGGATGCCGGTGCAGCCGGTGGGCGGGCAGCATGCGTGGCAGGCTTTTGTGACGTATGTCGACCCGGCGAAAGCGCCCATGCCGCGCAACGACATCATGGAGCGCCTGCAGGCGGCAGGGATTGCGACCCGACCAGGAACCCACGCCGTTCACATGCTGGGCTATTACAAGGAAAAGTTCGGATTGGCCGCGACCGACTACCCGGGTGCGCAAGATTGCGATACGCACACCATGGCTATCCCGTTACACAACCGCATGAATGAAGAAGATTACGCACATGTCGTCCATTGCCTCAAACAAATCGCCGGCTGATTTGCACACCATGCCGCACTGGATGCAGCAAGTGCTGGGAGTGGCATCCCTGGCGGAAGGGCAATCTTTTGAGTTGGGTGGCCAGGCTTTCGTGATCAAAGACGGAATTCCGCGCAGCAAAAAGCTCTTTTCGCAAGCCCAGGCGCAAACCAGCGAAACCTTCGGCTTCAAGTGGAAGAAGGTTGATACCTTCGATTCGCCGGCTTCGCTGGCGCGCATGCGCGAATGGCTCATAGAGCGTTACGGCGATCTTTCGAAGGCTTCGTGGCTGGGCGAGCACGGCGAGTCGCCCCTTCTGATCGATGCCGGTTGCGGTGCCGGCATGTCCGGCCTTGAATTGCTGGGGCCGCTGGTTCCGCGTCTGCGCTATCTGGGCGTTGACGTGTCCGAGGCCGTCGATGTTGCGCGGACCAGATTCCAGGAGCGCGGCTTGCAAGCCGGGTTCTTGCAGGCGGATATCAGCGAGCTGCCCTTGCCCAAGGAGTCGGTGGACCTGATCTTTTCCGAAGGGGTTTTGCATCACACCAACTCGACCGAGGGCGCCTTGAAGTCATTGGCGAGCCTTCTCAAGCCCGGTGGCCGATTTCTTTTCTACGTGTACAAGAAAAAAGGGCCGTTGCGCGAATTCACCGATGACTATGTCCGCGACAAACTTCAGCCGGTCTCTCCCGAGCAGGCCTGGAAGCTCATGGAGCCGTTGACGCAGCTCGGTATTTCGCTGGGAGAGCTCAATGCCGAGATCGACATTCCCGAAGCGATTGACCTGCTTGGCATCCCGGCCGGGCGTATCAACGTGCAGCGCCTGTTTTACTGGCATGTGGCGAAGACCTTTTACCGCCCGGATCTGACATTTGACGAGATGAACCACATCAATTTCGACTGGTATGCGCCCGCAAATGCACAGCGACAGTCTATTGAGCAGGTGCGCGCTTGGTGCGCGGATGCCCAGCTGGAGATCGAGCGTGAAGTCATAGAGGATGCGGGAATAACCATCATTGCGCGTAAAGAAACTCGAGGTTGACAATTAATGTGCGGCATCGCTGGGTACCTGCAATTTGACGGCGACGGCGCTTCGCCCGTGTTGCTGCGACGCATGGGTGACGCAATAGCCCATCGTGGCCCGGACGGTGAAGGTGTTTTCGTTGATGGTCCGTTAGGACTTGCCCACCGCAGGCTGGCCATCATTGACACGTCGCCAGCCGGGCATCAGCCCATGGCAACGGAAGATGGCCGGTACATCATCTCCTACAACGGCGAGGTGTTCAATTTTCAGGAGCTGCGAATTGAACTGGAAGCGCTCGGTTGGGGTTTTCGCTCCCGCACCGACACTGAAGTAGTCCTCAAGTCGTTCGCCCAATGGGGCACCGGTTGCTTCAAGCGCTTCAACGGCCAATTTGCCGTTGCCGTTTGGGATCGTGCCGAACGCACGCTCGTTCTTGGGCGCGACAGGTACGGCATCAAACCTCTCTACATCAGGCGGAGTGGAAAAAGCTTTGTCTTTGGCTCCGAAATAAAGGCGATTCTTCGCCATCCCGAGGCTGGGGCGGTGCTGGACAAAGAGGGCTTGTTTGAATACTTTGCTTTCCAGAATTTCTTTACCGAACGCACGCTTTTCAAGGGCGTCAGCATCTTGCCCGCAGGTTCCTGGATATCTGTCGCGGAAAACGGCGCCACGGCCGGCGATCAATATTGGGATTTTCATTTCACCGAGCCAGAAAGTGGCACGGCCATCAGCGACGCGGAGTACAAGGAGGAGCTTGACCGGCTGCTGCGCCAGGCGGTCAAGCGGCAACTTGTCGCCGATGTGGAGCTTGGAACCTATTTGAGCGGTGGCATGGATTCGGGCACGATCACGGCAATCGCGGCAAGCGAGCTGCCCAACATGAGGACATTCACTTGCGGCTTCGATTTGCGATCGGCGTCCGGCATGGAGCTGGGGATGGACGAGCGGGAAAAAGCCGAGCACATGTCCTACCTGTACGGTACCGAGCACTATCAGATGGTACTGAAGGCGGGCGACATGGAGCGCGTGCTGCCGACGCTGGCCCTGCATCTCGAGGAGCCGAGGGTCGGCCAGAGCTATCCCAATTATTACGTCGCGCAACTGGCGAGCAAGTTCTGCAAGGTCGTGCTGGCCGGAGACGGCGGCGACGAATTGTTCGCGGGCTATCCGTGGCGCTACTACCGGGCGGTGGTCAACGACGATTTTGAGCACTACACCGACAAGTACTTCCAGCACTGGCAACGCCTCTTGCCCGCCGACCGCGTTTCTCAGATTTTCGCGCCGATCTGGTCGGACGTTTCACATGTCTCGACGCGGGACATTTTCCGCGGCGTCTTCCGCGAACACGCCCATCACCTGACGCGGCCCGAAGATTACATCAATCATTCGCTCTACTTCGAGGCGAAGACTTTTCTTCATGGCCTGCTGACGGTCGATGACAAGATCAGCATGGCGCACGGGCTGGAAGCGCGGGTTCCTTTTCTCGACAACGACCTTGTTGACTTTGCCATGAAGGTGCCTGTCCGGTTGAAGCTGGGCAATCTTGGCGACGTGGTGCGGCTGGACGAAAACGAGCCTGGTCCCAAAACCGCCAAATACTTCCAGCAAACCCGTGACGGCAAGCTGCTGCTGCGGCGGGTCATGGAAAAATATGTCCCAGCCGACATCGCCGACGGCGTGAAAAAAGGATTCTCAGCCCCCGACGCAAGCTGGTTCCGCGGTGACAGCATCGATTACGTGCGGCGCAGCCTGATGGGCCGCGACGCGCAAATTTTTGAATTTCTTGATCGGAGCGCCATTCAGGAACTGGTGGGCGACCATCTGGACGGGCGTGAAAACCGCCGCCTGCTGATATGGTCGCTGCTGAACCTTGAACAGTGGTTGAAGCATCTGGAGGCAGGAAATTGGACCAATCCATGACCCCTGAGAGGTTTGCGGAGCTGCTGGCAGCTTGCTACAAGGCAAACGAAGAGAGGCTTTCGCAGGACTACCAGCGTAGCCTGTCCTTCCAGGACGGCATGTTCGATCGATGGGAGCGTGCGCGCCGGCTTGGGTTTGGTGAACGGACCAGCATTTACAACAGTGCGGCGGTTTTTGGCGATGTGCGCGTTGGTACCGATAGCTGGATAGGCCCCAATACCCTGCTTGATGGCAGCGGCGGCGGGTTGAGCATTGGATCGTTTTGTTCGATATCCAGCGGGGTACACATCTACACGCATGACACCGTTTTGTGGGCGCTGTCGGGTGGAGCACTGGGCCGCGCCGAAGGTCCTGTCTCGATCGGGGATTGCGTGTATGTCGGCAGCCAGAGCATCATCGCCGCGGGCGTAAAAATAGGCAGCCGCTGCGTGATTGGTGCGAACAGTTTTGTCAATGATGACGTCGCGGACGGTACTGTTGTCGGAGGCTCACCCGCACGCAAGCTCGGCACGGTGGTTGGTGAGTCCGCGGCAGTGCGCATTGTTTTTGACTCGGCAAAATGAATAGATGATTGGCATGAGTGACGATTTCACCACCACACGTTACGGCGAAATTCTGGCGGCCGCAAAACTGAAGTACCGTTTTGCGACCTTCGCCGATTGCGGTGGGGAAGGCTGCGTTGCCTTATGGCGGCATGACATCGATTTTTCGCCTCACCGGGCGCTCGCGTTGGCCAGGATGGAGGCTGATGCGGGAGTGGTCGCTACCTACTTCGTCCAGCCCTCTGCGCGCTTCTACAACGTTTTCGAACCGGAGATTGCCGCAATTATTCGCGAGATCGGGAGGCTGGGGCACGATATCGGCCTTCACTTTGAAACTGAAACCGTCGGTCATAGCCAGGAGCTTGATCATGAGCGCCGCTTGGTCTTTCAGGCCGGCGTACTGGAACACCTGGCCGAAAAACCGGTCAATGCGTTCTCTCTGCACAACCCGACCACCATGGTCGGCATTTCCTTTGATGAACTTCAGCACGGCGGGCTGGTCAACGCCAGCCATCCGAAGTGGCGGGAAGAGTTCTCCTATTGCTCCGACAGCAACGGAATCTGGCGTTTTCGGTCACTGGATGCCATGGTGGCGGATGCACAAATCACGCGGCTCTACGCGCTGACGCATCCGGAGTGGTGGCAGGCGGAGCCAATGCCCCCGAGACTGCGCCTCCAGCGCTGCATTGACGGGCGAAAAGCGTGGTTGGAGAATTACTATGACGCTTTGTTGGCCACTAATGAACGCCCAAATATCGGGCGCAAGGAGCTGTGATGTCGGATGCCAAGGCTGAAATGGCAGCGATGCTGGAGGCTTTTCGGGCGGAGGTGCCGAGCCACTACTCCATTTGCTCGTTGCAAGCTCCCAAGAATGATTGCGTCACATTTCTCCGGAGTGAGAAATATATCGATCACCTTCACGCCATGGTCAATCAGGGTGTGGCAAACGTGACGGTCATTGTCCCGCCCCATCTGGTTCTTCCTGCGGTTAGCGGCGTGACGTACTACCGGACCGAACATGTGGATTTGCTTTTTACGCTGTTCAATAACCATGCCCGAAAAGGTTATGACCCCAGGCCGTTTGATCGCATCAGTTCCTCGGTGATTCTCGACCAGGGAGCAGTGATTGGTGCGGAAGGGGCCAGCATCGCGAAATACAAAGATGAACGCGTGCTGTTTCGCCATTACGGCCGCGTTGTGCTGGAGGATAACGTCTATGTCGGCGCCAATGCCGTCATTCAGCGCGGGAGAATCGACGATACCGTGGTTGGCAAGGGTACGATGATCAGTTCTTTGTGTGTCGTCGGCGCCAACACTGTCATTGGGCAGAACTGCACGTTGACGATTCAGTCCGGAATTTCAGGTTCGGCCCGTATTGGCAACCGGGTCTGGCTTGGGATTGGGGCCAAGGTCCGCGATTACGTGAGCATCTGTGATGACGCCTTTGTGGGCATGGGCGCTGTTGTCACCAAGGATATTACGGAACCCGGCATTTATGCGGGGAATCCGTGCCGCTTTTTGCGCCCCCTTGAGAAGTAACCCGACGGAACTGACATGTACGACTATCGAACAATCTTTCCCCGTATGCCGCATCAGGTCACGATCGGTGATGTGACCATACGTGACGGATTTCAGAGCCAGGAGAAGCGAGTCTCGACAGAGGCAAAGATTTTCTATCTGTCAGAACTGGTCTTTGCCGGTTGCAAACACATTGAAGTCACCAATCTCGGTAATCCCCACTTGATGCCTCAGTTTGATGATGCCGAGGCGGTTATGGGTTACGCCCGCAGCGATCTCTTCAAGGATCGTTGCCAGCGCAGGGGGATCAAGTACGACGAGATCTGCTTTACCGCGGTGACGATTCGCGAATCGGCGGTAGACCAGGCTGTCCAGCTTTGCGAAAAGGGCATTGGGCCGGATCGTCTTCTCATGATGATCTCGACCGAGGAAGAACATCACTTCGTAAACTCCGGGACAACCATCAAGGAATATTGGAAAGAGGCGGAGCGAAGCATCAAAAAATGCAATGACGCCGGGATGGTCATGTGCGGCACGGTGAGCACGATATGGGGCAGCCCTGTCGGCGGCCCGACGGACATGAAGGATGCGGTGGAATTTACAAAGCATTGGCTTGATATCGGCGCCCATGATATTGAGCACAGTGACCATGATGGAAGCGGCACCGCACCGGAAATATTCCGATATTTCTCCCAGGTGCTGGATGCTTTTCCGGATCCAAAACTCCACATAGCGCATTTCCATGAAACAAAGCGGATTGGGTCCGCGTCAGTTCTTGCCGCGCTGCAAGCCGGTATTCATCGTTTTGAGGCTTCCCTTGGTGGAATTGCGGGGCAACCGGCCAATTTCTTCGAGGACCGCCCTGTACCAGGAACAGGCAAGTACTATCACGTGAGTCCCGGAATTGTCCCGCTGGAAGATTTGCTCGTGCAGGTTGATGAAATGGGCATCAAGCACGGCTTTGACATTGACAGGGTACTTTGGCTCGGGCAACAGATGGAGAGAACGCTGGGGCGCCGCTTGAGGTCGGATGCAATACGGAACGGCCGCACCCTCAAGGAGGGAGACATGAGCCTGGCGCGCCCCGGGCTTCAAGAGCGGAAACGAAAATTGGGCGAAGTGTAGCGACCAATGGCACGTGCGCTTTACGTCGATATCGACCTTATCCACCTCAATCCAACAGCAACCTATTTCCCGCAGTTGATTGAGGCCGCTGTCCCGGACGTCAGTTTTTACGGTCCCGGGTTTAGCTCGCCCGACCTTTTGGCGAAAGGCCTGTTGAACTGGATCCGCGAAACGGGCCCGTATGAAGTGATCTTCATTGGCCCGAACTCACCTATATTGGTAGAGAACCTTGATGATGAGGTAATTCGCAGCACATTGGCGTATATGCGCGATTACACAGCGCACGGCCATCAGGACTCGCAGATCGTTGCTTTTTTCAAGGACCTGTTTGCCGTATTGCCTGAGGTCGACATCAAGCATCGCATCGCCACCTCGTTGAATTTCGACTACTACGGAGCGACCGATGTGCAGGTTCAGCGCTTGCAGGATTGGAACTTGACCCTGATCGGGCCCAATGAGCAATTTGTGCGACCCCTTGCCGAGCTTCCTGACTTTGTCACGCAGGAAAAACACTTTCAGCGAAAAAAAGCTCGTTTGTCGGACTGCTGGTTTGATTTTCTCCACGCCCACCCCGAGCGCGTCATCACGGCGCTGCATTATGTTTTGCCTTCGGAGTTCTCCCATACGCCGATTCATTTAAGACGGCCCGTGGTGGCTGTGCCCGGGGTTGAATATCATTTGCGAAAAGAAGCGAATGTGGCGCTTCGCCGGGCGGGTATTCGTATCGCATCCAAATGGTATTTCCATCTGTTTCGGGCAGTAAACCGGCTTGGAGTGCCGGTCTATGGGCATCCTTTGGGATTGCACATGTATAACCATTGCTTCCAGCGCACGCTCAAGACGTCGCGCTATGTCTACACCGCTCGCGGTGGGTTTGGACTCCCTATCCGAAAGTTTTTTGAGATCCCGGCGGCGGGTGCCTTGATGTTGTGCAGCCCTTGCACGGGCTACCAGGAACTCGGTTTTACGGATGGTGTTCATTATCATTCCGTCGAGCCTGATGCCCTGCCCGGGGTGTTGCAGGAGCTCAGCAGAACAGGTGCCGGGCATGATGTCGCTGTGGCTGGGCGTAAGGTCGCCGCAAACAATCATTCCCTCCAGGCTCGCGCACAGCAGATCGCCCTCTGCCTGCAAGCCTTGACGAACGGGACGTATCGAGGCGCGCGCTGGCGCCAGGGCCAATTTTTCATCGAGGAACGATAGTGTGTGGAGTGATTGCCGCCTGGGATCCGGCCGGTCTGGCCGAGGCGCCGCTGACGGCGGCGCTGGGCGACCTGCACCATCGCGGCCCTGAAGCGCAGGCTGCGCTGTGGCGCGACGACCGTCGCGTGCACCTGGCGCACGCCAGACTGAAGATCATCGACACCTCGGACAGCGCCAACCAGCCCTTTGTCTCGGCATGCGGGCGTTGGGCCCTGGTCTACAACGGTGAAATCTATAACTACCGTGAGTTACGCGAGGAGATAGGCGATCGCTGGTCATGGCGAACCCGCAGTGATACGGAGGTGTTGCTGGCGGCATGGAGCTTGTGGGGCAGCGCCTGCCTGGACAAGCTGGTGGGCATGTTTGTGTTCGCGATGCACGACGCGCAGTTGCACACGTTGACCGTGGTGCGGGACCGCTTCGGGATCAAGCCGATTTATCGCGTCAGAAATGGATCAGCGCGCGTATTCGCGAGCGAAATACCACCGCTTTTGCGCTTTCTGCCGCGGGTCGAGGCCGACAAATCGACCATTCTGGCCTATCTCGAATCCGGCCTGTACGACCATGGGCCGCAAACTTTCTTTTCCGGCATCGAGGCGCTTGAAGCCGGGACGCTGATGGAGATTGACCTGCGCACGGGTGGGGAACAGTGCCGGCGCTGGTACCGCCTTGCCGACCATGTCCCCGATCTTTCCGGCGCATCGGAAGGCGATCTGCTGGAGCAGACGGAGCAGCTGGTCATGCAGGCGGTGCGCTCGCATCTGGTGGCGGATGTGGCTGTCGGGCTCAACGTATCCGGCGGTGTTGATTCCTCCATGCTGGTCCGGGCCACCTTGGCCGAACTAGGGCACGCGCACCTGTTCACCCAGGACTACGAGGGGTATAGCGAGCTTCCGTGGGTTCGCGAGATTGCGCAGGGCGGAACCCTTCATGTTGCCAATCTTGACCTGGCCCAAATCGATGGCTATCTGCCGTCAACGGTACGCTCGCAAGCTGAGCCATTCGGCGGGGTGACGGTTTGCGGGTACAACGCCCTGTATCAATTGGCGCGCCAGCAGGACGTGACCGTTCTGCTGGACGGCAACGGCGTTGATGAAGTCTTTTTGGGCTACAAGCGATATCACCAGCTTTATGTGGCCGGCGCCCCGGGTGACGCGCAGCGTGAGCGGGCGGCGCGTGATTTTGAGACGTTCTGGGGTGAAGCCCCCAGGACTGTTCGGGATGGGGCTTCGATTGACGGCACGGATGGACTGTGCCCGCAGGCGATTGCCGCGCAGCTGCGCGCGTGCGATGCCTATCCCAAGCCGGCCAATTCGGATTTCTCCAGCCCGGTTCGCCGGGCGGCGGCCGACGACCTGCTCCGCACCAAGATTCCTCGTGGCTTGCGTTTTAACGACCGGGTCTCGATGGCCCATTCCCGCGAGTTGCGCGTTCCGTTTCTGGACCACCGACTGGTCGAATTCGGCTTTGGTATTCCAGAAAACTTTCTGTTCGGCGCCCAGGGGAGCAAACTCCTGTTCCGCAAACTGCTTGCAAAGCGAGTTCCGGCATCGGTCGCATTTGCCGCCAAGCGGTCCGTGCAATCACCGCAAAGGGAATGGCTGGCCGAGGGGTGGCGAGGCCTGGTGGAGAATATTCTGGCGTCTGAAAGCTTCCGCTCTCGAGGCTGGGTGGATGCCGACAAGGCTTGTGACCTCTATCGAGCCTATCTTGCAGGCAAAAAGGAAAACTCCTTTTTTATATGGCAATGGCTCAATCTTGAGCTGTGGGCGCGTATGTTTCTGGACGGGCAGAACGCGCGTTGAATATTTTGAAAACTGGCTGGCATGAACGATCAAAGCGCGCCTTTTGAAGCGAAAAAGGTCTACCAATGAAGACTGCATTTTTGTCCGCACTCGGGATGATGGGGCGACGTCACCTCAAGGGGCTGGTCCGCGCGGGTTTTTCCGTAACGGCCTACGACGTGAACGACGGCCTGGAAGAGACGGTTCGCAAAGAGCTGCTTGCGGCGGGCCTTTCGGCAGACCAGGTGAGTTTTCCACGGGAAATCCCGTCTGGCGAATTTGACGTAGCCGTATTCGCGGAGACCACCATGAGCCGGTTGGCGAATTTCCGGCAATTTTTAAGCCGTGGAAAAGCCGCCCGCATTTTGGTTGAAAAGCCCATGTCGGCTGATCCCGAAGAGGTTCGGGCCTTCAAGGTCATTGCGCAAGAGCACGGGGTGGCCGGCAGTACACAGGTCAATTTTGTCAGGCGGCACTGGCCGCATCTGCATAAGCTCGCCGAGCGCTGCGCACTGGAAGAAAAATTCACCGTCACGCTGAACGGTGGTGCGGTGGGCCTGGGCTGCATGGGTATTCATTACCTTGATACTTTTCTCGCGCTGTCCGGAGATGAGATGCCTGAGGTCAGCTGGTCCGAGCTCTCAAAGACGCTGGTCGCCAGCGGACGTGGCGCCAACTTCACCGATTTTGGCGGCGATTTTGTCTTGAGCGGCCGCAGGTCCCGCCTGTTGGCGAGCCTGGAGGCCGGCAGCAGCGCGAATGTCCTGATGAGCGTTCGCGGCGCGCATTTTCTGGCGCAGGTGGACTACACCGACATGCGCTGGAAAATCAGTTCGCGCAAACCGGGCAGCGTCATGCCGAACTACCGCTATGGCGCCGACTATGAGGTGGTGGAGGAGGGGCCGGTCAGCGTTCCCGCAATGGATGCGATCACCCATGACTGGGCCTTGGGCTTGATCGAGTTGCCGGGCCTGGTACAGGCCCTGAAGACGCACGATCTCCTTGACCGGATTTTGCAAGCCGGCGGCGCACGGCCACCGTATCAATACACATGAGGGCAGCGGGAATGGCGATTCATTGTTTGGTTATCGGCGTGGGCAAGATGGGGGCGGCCCACTTGCAGGCGCTTGCCGCGCTTTCGCCCGACTCGCTCACGGGCTGGGCGCCGGGTTCGCGGCCCCGTGCCGTCGAACGCGAGGTGGGCGGTGCCCCGGTCCGGCGTGACGAGCTGCAGGCCACCCTTGCCGCGGTGCGCCCCACGCATGTGATTGTTGCTTCGCCGGTCGAAACCCTGGCGCCTATCGCCATTGAGGTCATGAAAGCCGGCGTCAAGCACCTTTTGATAGAGAAGCCCGCGGCCATGGACCAGCGGGAATGCGCACAGCTGCTGTCTTGCGCCGCTGAAACGGGCGCTGAAATATACGTCGCGTACAACCGGCGGTTTTACGCCTCGGTGCGCGGTGCGCTGGCGCATATGCGCGCCGCGGGCGAAAGCATTGAAAGCGTGCTGTTTGAGTTCAACGAGGCCATGCCGGCGCAAGGGCCCAATGCCCCGCCCGAGGTCAGTGCCCGCTGGCTCCTGGCCAACAGCATGCATGTAATTGACACGGCGTTTCATCCCATCGGCTTGCCTGACATCCAGCGAAGCCAGTTTCAGCGCTCCGGTGGGCTGCCATGGCACCCTGCGGGAAGCGTTTTCGTCGGCTCCGGCAATACCGTCATGGGGGTGCCGTTTGCGTTTCATGCCAACTGGAGCGCTCCCGGCCGCTGGGGTTTTGAATGGATGACGCCATCAACCCGCTATGTCTTCAGGCCGATGGAGAAGCTGTCGGTGATGCGCAAAGGGCGGTTTGACTTGGAGCCCATGGTGTTGGATGATGAGATTGACAGCCGCTTCAAACCAGGGGTCTACCACCAGAACCGGGCGTTTCTGGCGGGTGATCGTGCGGCGGGCCTTGTCACTTTGGCCGAGGCTGCGGCCCTCATACCTTTGGCTCAAAAAATCGCCGGCTATCCGGAGTCCTGACGCAATGAGCGCAACAGCATCTATTCCAGCGCGGCCGACAGGCCGCCTTCTGGCGCGCGCGCGGCGAGCTGTTTTTGACTTGGGAGCGACCTGATGCGCATACTGGGAATCGTGCCCGCCCGCGGGGGCTCCAAGGGAATTCCCCGCAAAAACCTGGCCGATGTGTGTGGCAAGCCCCTGATCGCCTATTCCATCGAAACCGGGCGGCAGCTTCTTGCCAGTGGTACTTTGGCAAGGTGCATCGTCTCGACGGATGACCAGGAAATCGCCGACCGCGCCCGTGCGCTTGGCGCGGACGTGCCTTTCATGCGGCCCGCTGCCGCCGCCACCGACACGGCCAAGGCGTTGGCTTATGTGCTGCATGCGCTCGAAACGCTTGAACCGCAGGATGGCGCCTATGACGCGGTCATGCTGCTCCAGCCCACCAGCCCCATCCGCGATGCCGCGGTCATTGCTGCCGCCGTTGCGCGCATGGAGTCCGGTAATTCGGACTCCCTGATTTCCTGTTATCGGGAGGAGTACATCAACGAACTGGTGATGTACGACCCGCAGCCCGATGGCACGCTGCTTCCCCGCAACCCCCTGCATAACAAGGGAGTGCGGCGGCAAGAGCATGGTCCGGCCATGGTTCGCAACGGTGCGTTGTATGTCACCCGGACGCCCTACCTCAAGGCGACCGGCTCGTTGGTCTGTGATCGCCCGGTTCTGCTCGAAATGAGCAAGCTGGACTCCATCGATGTCGACGCGCCGGACGATCTCATCTTGCTGCGGGCGGTCATGTGCAAGTAGGACTGCTCGAACCCGACCGGTTTGATCCCGCTGCCATCGCCCAGTTGCGGGCGATGGGACATACCGTCGTTCCTTTTGACGGCCGCGATTTGCAGGAATTCCTCAAGCCGGTGGAGGTTCTCTTTGTGCGGCTGGCCCACCAGATCGATGCCGCATTCCTGGCCCGGGCACCCGCTTTGCGCTACCTGTGCAGTCCGACTACCGGGCACGCCCACATGGATGAGCATGAACTGGCCGCGCGCGGAATCCGGATTGTCAGCCTGAGAGGCGAGCAGTCATTTCTGGAGACCATACGCGCAACGCCGGAGCATACCTTTGGCTTGGTCCTGGCACTGTTGCGCCGCTACCGCGGCGCGTTTGCCCATGTGGACGGCGGCGGCTGGGACCGGGACCTGTTTCGCGGCGAAGAACTGTATGGCCAGAGCGTTGGCATCATCGGCCTTGGGCGTGTCGGCTTTCGTGTCGCCAGCTATTGCGAGGCTTTCGGCGCGCAGATCAGCTATGTGGATACAAAAGAGGTCAAAGCCGCCCCAAGTTGGCAGCGCTTGCCCAGCGTGCGGCAGCTGATTGAAGCGAACCGGATCATCATTCTGTGCGCCTCCTACGCCAATGGGGCTACCCCTATTTTGGGGAAGGGCGAGATATCCGCGATGCGCGGGCGCTACCTGGTGAATACCGCGCGTGGCGAACTGGTGGACGAGCAAGCCTTGCTGGAGGCCGTTGAGGCTGATGCGCTGGAAGGCGTTGCCACCGATGTATTGAGCCATGAGACCGGCGCCCATCAACTCTCTCGGTGGAACGCCGCGGCCGCCGGGCGAAATATTATTGTGACGCCTCATATAGGCGGCGCCACCTTTACGGCAATGGCCAGAACAGAAAATTTCATCGTGGGCAAGCTCGCACAGATCCTGGACGGTACGGAGAAACAACATGAAGCTGTCTGAATACGAGTCCCTTGGGCGTACCTTCATCATTGCGGAGATTGCCCAGGCACATGACGGAAGCCTGGGCATACTGCACTCGATGGTGGATGCTGCCGCGAGCGCCGGTGTGGATGCCGTCAAGTTCCAGGTGCATATCGCCGAGGCGGAGAGCAGCGCGCTCGAACCGTTTCGCGTGCGCTTCTCCCCGGTGGACGCCACGCGTTTCGATTACTGGAAGCGCATGGAGCTGTCACTTGATCAGTGGGCCGACCTGAAGCGTCGCTGCGAAGCGGCGGGCGTAGAGTTTTTGGCCACCCCGTTTTCCAATGCCGCGGTCGATCTGCTTGAAAGCATCGGGGTGCGGCGCTACAAGGTTGGATCCGGGGATCTTGCCAATCCCGTGCTCCTGGAGCGGCTGGCGCGTACCGGCAAAGAGGTCATTTTGTCGACGGGCTTGGGCGCGATGGAGGAAATTGATGCGGCGGTGGCTTTTATGCGTGAGCGCAAGGTGCCCGCAGCCGTGTTGCAGTGCACCACGAAGTACCCGACGGCACCCGCCGATATAGGCTTGTCATGGCTTTCCCGCCTGCGTGAACGTTATGGCTGCCCGGTCGGCTTGTCGGACCATTCGGGAACCATCTATGCCCCGCTGGGGGCGGCCGCGCTTGGGGCCGTGGTACTGGAGAGCCACATCACGTTCGACAGGCGCATGTTTGGGCCCGATGCCAAGGCGTCGCTGACGGTTGACGAATTTGCGGAACTGGTCAAAGGCACGCGATTTCTGGAAGCGGCCCGCGGTAGCGGACCTGACAAGGTGATCGACGAAAGCAAGGGCGAGCTGCGCCGTATGTTCGGCAAGGCCCTGGCGGTCAACCGTGACATGCAAGCCGGGGAGGTCTTGCGCTTCGAGGATCTCGAAGGCAAAAAGCCGACGGATGGGGGCTTACCGGTCGCTAAAATGGCTGAAATCATCGGCAGCAGGCTTGCCAGGGCCAAAAAGCGCTGGGATTTCCTCACGCCGGATGACATTGCCTAGGTTTGGCCGGGCTGCCGCGGCGATCTGTTATCGCTGCGACTGGCGCCCAGAAGGCTGAAACGCCGCTTTTGCCGCGGATTTACAAAGAACGAGATACCCGATGAAGAAAATATGCGTGGTGGTAGCGAGCCGAGCCAATTATGGGCGGGTCAAATACCTCATGAAGGCCATACAGGCACACCCGGAGCTGGAACTGCAGCTTGTCGTGGGCGCCTCGACGCTTCTTGAGCGCTTCGGCAAAGCGATTAACGTCATCAAGAAAGACGGCTTTACGCCGGTGCGATCAATTCACTACGTCATTGAGGGTGAAACACTCGTCACCCAGGCCAAGTCGACCGGACTGGGCATTGTGGAGCTTTCCACCGCTTTTGAAGATCTTGCGCCGGACATGGTGGTGACGGTGGCTGACCGGTTTGAGACGATGGCCACGGCGATTGCCGCCACCTACCTGAACATCCCCCTGGTTCACCTGCAAGGCGGCGAAGTCAGCGGAAATATCGATGATCGTGTTCGCCACGCGATCACCAAGCTGGCCGATATTCACTTTGTCTCTTCCGAAGATTCGAAGACTCGCGTCATCGAGATGGGCGAAGACCCGCGCTACGTTTACAACTACGGTTGCCCTGCCATGGACGTCCTGGTCCATGAGGATCTGTCCATCAACAATGAGGCCATGGTGCGCTACCTGGGAGTGGGCAAACCCACCGACTGGTCGAAACCCTATGTGCTGATGGTGCAGCATCCGGTCACGACCAGCTACGGGCATGGCTTTGAGCAGGTCAGCGAGACCCTTCATGCCTTGAAGGCGATTGGAGACATCCAGAAGGTTGTCATGTGGCCCAATGTCGATGCCGGAAGTGATGATGTTTCCAAGGGCATCCGCCATTTCCGCGAGCTGAACATGCAGGAGCCCATTTACTACTACAAGAATTTTTCCCCTGAAGACTACGCACGGGTGATCAACAACGCCGTCTGCTGCGTTGGAAACTCCTCATCCTTCATCCGGGAATGCTCGTTTCTCGGGGTTCCCGCAGTGATTGTCGGTGATCGCCAGCAGGGCCGGGAGCACGGCAACAACGCCGTGTTTGCCGGTTATGACGCCAAGGATATTGCCGAGAAAGTGCGCAATCAAATCGTGCATGGGCGCTATCCGGCGGATTCCCGCTATGGCAAGGGCGATGCGGGCGCGCGCATTGCGCAGGAGCTGGCCGCGCTTGACTACAGGCACAGTGCGTGAGCCGGTATGGCTTGCCGGGGGTGGCGGACATGGCGGAGCGACCATGAAGATAGCGTTCATCGGGAATCAGGGCGGCAAGGCTGTTCTTGATTTTTATACCGCCATGGCGGGTGGGCTTCGCGATCAGCGCTTTGAGGCTGAATGCCTATTCGTTCCCTGGCTCAATTCAGAGCGAAGCCTTCTTGTCGCTGAAGGATGGCCCGAGGCGTCCGTCTTCACCTTTGAAGACTGGGTGCGCCAGGGCCCGCGGCCCGGTGGCGAGGTGGACAGGTTGCGCGATGAGTATCGCGAGGTCAATTGGTCCGCGGTGCTTGCAAGCGAGCGGGTGTTTACCGATTATTCGCTGTTGCTGGGGGGCGCGGGGCAACGCGGTGAAACGCACGACTATGTGATGCGGCTCCTCGTCAATATGGTGACTTTTTTTGAACACCTCATCAAGGTACAGGGCGCGCAGGCTGTGGTGTGCCAGACGGCGGACACGCTGTTCTCCCATGTGGTTTTCAAGGTGGCGCAGCATCTCGGCGTCAAGGTCTTCGCCATTACGCCGGCCTGGCTGCTGGAGCGCGGGGCGGAGGGCGGCTACTTCTCGAACAATGAGTTCATGGAGTCCGAAAGGATGATTGCGGAATATCGCCGGACCCTGGAGCGGGACCTCTCCGAGGCCGAGGTCTCGCGGGTCAGCGCGTTCGCCGAATCCGTGAAGGCCTTCCAGAACAAGACCCCCTTCACGCAGAAGAACAGGGAGCGCAACGCCGGTTTCAGCGCACTGTCACCGAATATGCGCGGCCTGTTCTCCTATCTCGCGAAGAATTCGCGCCGGAACCCGGACGTGGAGTACATCAAGATTGCCCCGGTGCAAAAGGCCAAGGCTAACTTGCTCCGTGTCTGCAGGAAATTTCTCGGGCGAAACATGTTCGGGCCGCGCGATGCGCAAGGCATACCTGCTCGAAGCATTTTTTTCGCGTTCCAATACCAGCCTGAGCAGTCAACGCTCAGCCAGGGCATCTTTTACGCCAACCAGATCGCATTGGTTGAGAACATCTCCAAATCCCTTCCCTTCGGCTACACGCTGATTGTGAAAGAGCACCCCTGGGGCCGCGGGGCCCGGCCCGTCTGGCAGTACCGGCACCTGTCCGGCCTGTACAACGTGCGTTTCTGCGACGCGCCATCAAAAGAGATCATCAGCCGCGTCGAGGCGGTCATCGCCATCAGCGGTACTGTCGGCTTTGAAGGGGTCGCGCTCGACAAGCCTACCGTCATTCTTGGGCGGTCGTTTTTTACCCACTGCGACCTTTTCTACCGAGTGGGTTCGGTGCAGGAGCTGCCCGCGGTTCTGCGGAAAATCCTCGTGGACCGTGACTTCGATAAAATTCCCGATCGCCAGGGTCATCTGAACCGCTTCCTGCTGTCCTACCTCAATTCGCTGGTGCCCCACTTTCCGATGGTTGAAAATGGCAAGCACTACGGAGCCGCCTTGGCCGCCCAGCTCGGCCTGCCCCTCAAAAAATGAATTCCACAAAATAGGAAAAAACCGATGAAAGCAGTCATTCTTGCGGGTGGACTGGGAACGCGCCTGAGCGAAGAAACCGTCCTGAAGCCAAAGCCCATGGTGGAGATCGGCGGGATGCCCATTCTCTGGCACATCATGAAGACCTACTCCACCTACGGCGTCAATGATTTCGTCGTCTGCCTGGGGTACAAGGGCTACCTGATCAAAGAGTATTTCGCGAACTACTTCCTGCACATGTCGGACGTCACGTTCGACATGGCCAACAACAAGATGGAAGTCCACCAGGCCAGCGCCGAGCCCTGGAAGGTGACGCTGGTCGACACGGGGCAAGACACCATGACCGGGGGCCGCATGAAGCGCGTCGCCGCTTATTTGGGAGATGAGGACTTTTGCTTCACGTACGGCGATGGTGTCGCCAATGTGGACATCGGCAAGCTCATCAAGTTTCACAAGTCGCAGGGCACGCTGGCGACGGTGACGTCGGTACAGCCACCGGGCCGCTTCGGGGCGCTTGATATCGAGAACGGCAAGATCACCGGGTTCCAGGAAAAACCACAAGGAGACGGTGCATCCATCAATGGCGGTTATTTTGTGCTGTCGCCCAAGGTGCTCGATTACATCGCCGACAGCACCACAACCTGGGAGCGGGAGCCGCTTGAGCGGCTTGCCAGGGAAGGGCAACTGTCAGCCTACAAGCACGAAGGCTTCTGGCAGCCCATGGACACTTTGCGCGACAAGACGCTTCTTGAGGAACTCTGGAGCAGCGGCTCCGCCCCCTGGAAGATCTGGAAATAGGCCGCAGCCGGCCAAGAATTCGCCATGACGATTCTCATCGACCCGAGTGCCCGCGTATCCCATCTTGCGGATATCGAAGACTCTGTTCGTGGGTCGTTGATAAGTGTAGGTGCGAATTCGATCCTGGACAGTTTTGTCAAGATCAAGCCCGCAGGCGGCGCGGGCAACGTCGCCATTGGGCGCAACTCGGTTGTCAATTCGGGATGTGTCTTCTACAGCGGCAACGGTGTCAGCATTGGGGACTCCGTGGCGATCGCCGCCAACTGTGTGTTTGCCCCGGTCAACCATGAGTTCGGCAAGCGCGAGCTTCTTATCCGTGACCAGGGTTTTCGTGCAAGCAAGGGCGGCATCATTGTTGAAGATGATGTGTGGATTGGCGCCGGCTGCGTGTTGCTGGACGGTTCCATCCTGCGCAGAGGGTGTGTCATCGGTGCCATGAGCCTGGTACGCGGCGAGGTGGCCGCTTACAGCATTCAGGCAGGCAACCCCCTCAAACTCATCGGATGGCGGGAGTGAAGTTCACAGTCCTTGGCGGTGGGGGCTTTGTCGGGACTCACCTGGTAAGGTATCTGCGCGGCCAAGGCCACGTCGTCGATGTGCCGGCCAGAAGCCTGGACGGTGTTTTTGGCGCCGATTTGGGCCATGTCATTTATGCCATAGGTTTGACGGGAGACTTTCGCAAGCGACCCTTCGATACCGTTGAGGCGCACGTTTGCCTGTTGGCCCAGATGCTGCAGAAGTGCCGCTTTGATTCCTGGCTTTACCTCTCCAGCACCCGTGTGTACGCCAGCCTTGACCGCGACGCGCCTGCCAACGAAAGCGCCACCATCGCCGTAGCACCGGGCTCGGACAGTCTTTACAATTTGAGCAAGCTTATGGGGGAGTCCTTGTGCCTGGCTTGTCCCAACCCGGCGGTACGCGTGGCGCGTCTGTCGAATGTCTATGGTGCCGGCATAAGTACGGATACCTTTTTGGGCTCCGTGATGGACGACCTGCGCCGGCATTCCCGTGTGACCGTGAACGAATCGCCGGATTCGGGCAAGGACTATGTTGCAATAGACGAAGTCGTGCCCTTGCTTGAGGCAATCAGCCTTCGCGGGCTGGAGCGTCTTTATAATGTCGCCAGCGGACGCATGGTCACCCATGGAGAATTGTTCGAGAAAATCCGCCGATTGACGGGGTTTTCCGCGGATTATTCGGACGGTGGTTTGACACGAACTTTCCCTGTGGTGGACATTTCCCGGGCTCAAGCAGAGTTCGGGTTTCGACCCAATAATTTACTCGACACTCTCGGCGGATTCCTCACAGCGTGCGGTGTCCGCTACAACGCTGGAGATGATTTGTGAGCATCAAGAAGTCTGTTGACCCCATTGCCGAGTTTGAGGCGATGAGGCTCTCGAATATTGACTCCTATGCGCAGGACAAAGAGTGGCATCGCCTCTCCAAGGAGTTCCATACCAAGTCCTTCCTCCAGTACTACATGTACAACTTCTCGATCCTCGGCCGTCCGATCATTCAGATGCCTATGGATATCATCGCGACGCAGGAGTTGATCTGGAAGGTCAAGCCGGATCTCATCATCGAGACCGGAATCGCCCACGGCGGCTCACTCGTCATGAGCGCCTCGATGCTTGCGCAGATTGATTACTGTGAGGCTGTCGAGGCCGGTACGACCCTGGATCCCCGGGCATCGCGGCGCCGGGTTTTGGGCATAGACATCGACATACGAGCCCACAACCGCGCTCTGATCGAAGCCCACCCGATGTCTCACCTCATTGAAATGATCGAAGGTCCCTCTACCTCCGCCGAAGTCGTCGCGCAGGTGCGGGAATTCGCCAAAGGGTACAAAAGAGTCATGATTTGCCTCGATTCCAACCATGCGCATGACCATGTGCTGGCGGAACTGGAGGCGTATGCTCCCCTGACGAGCGTTGGGAGCTATTGCTGTGTCTTTGACACCGTGGTCGAAGACCTGCCTCCCGAAATCAGCGCCGGCAAGCCCTGGGCCAAGGGCAACAGCCCCAAAACCGCGGTCTGGGAATACATGCGCCGCTTGAAAGACGGCAGCAGCAAGGACTTGCACGGCCAGGCGATGGTCTTTGCTGTCGACAAGCAGGTCGAGAACAAATTGATCATGACCAACGCGCCCGACGGGTATCTGCAGCGCGTCGCTTGATGCGATTTTGGGTGCCGCGTTTGACCGGCCGCCCGTTTCCGAAAGCTGAACGCACTGGACCGATGCATGAATAGCGCGCTGCCACCGCAAGACCCCGAGAATGCATCAAAGATCCCTCGGGTGAGCATCGGGATGCCTGTTTACAACGGGGCGGCGTTTGTTCGCACAGCGTTGCGAACGCTACTGAGCCAGACGGAGGCGGATTTCGAACTGATCGTCTCCGACAACGGCTCTTCCGACGGGTCCACGGAGATACTGCTGGCCGCGGCGGCGAGTGACCCCCGGGTGCGCTACTTCCGCCATGAAAAGAGCCTGCGTGCGTACGACAATTTCCACTACGTGCTTGCCCAGGCTAGAGGTGAGTTTTTCATGTGGGCGGCCTGCGACGACAACTGGGACCCCGACTTCATCGAAAAGCTCGCAAAGGCGCTGCAGTCACAGCCGGAAGCCATCATGGCTTTTGGGGACGTCAACACGGTCACCCCGACGGCCAAGGTGGGGGCGGTTGTCCCCTTTGATTTCCAGACGGCCGGCCTGGAAACCATGGCCAGGCTGCGCAAATTGGCGCCCTTGCAGTGCTATTACTTCTACGGCCTGTGGCGAACGGATGCCATCAAGCGGGCGCCTTATTCATATTGCGCCTGGTGGCCGGACCTGCCCCTCATGCTGGCCGCGTCCATGTTGGGGCCCTTCATTCATGTTCCCGGCGTGCGTTTCTACTACTACGAGGTCCCGAAAAGCAATCTCAGGCGCGTTAAAGAACAGGACTACGTTGACCGGTTTAACCTCCTGCTCGGAGTGGGCGGCCTGATTGCTGCGGTGTACCGGGCATGTGCCGCTGTCGGAGGGCCCTTGATGGGTGTATTCGCCGCGGCGCTTGTCGTCTGGAAACAAATCAGGACGGTTCCCGGATACCTCCGCCGGCGATTGGTCGGCCGCCGTTGACCGTTGTCGCCTGTTTGTGCAATAAATTCCGAGGCCTCAGGATAGGATGAAAACCGACAACATCGCAACGCCGGTCACGCTGGCCAGTGCATGGCGTGAGCGCACGACGTGGGTGCTGTTTGCGTTGGCGTTTCTCGGCACCTGCGCCGTCGCGTGGATGGTGCAACTGGTTCTGTTGCCGCATTTTCTGCCGCAACTGCACGCCGGTCACGGCATGCTTGTTGGCGGCGATTCGGCAGGGATGAACCTCACGGCCATCGACCTGGCTGCGCGCATTCAAAAAGAGGGCTGGTCCGTCTGGGAGCTTCGTCCGGCAGGCAACGCACCAACCGGCATCGCTGCAGCTTTGTATGTGTTCGTGACGCCCGAGCCTTATATGCTCGTACCCATGAATGCCCTGGTGCATGCGGCCGGGGGCATGACGATTTACCTGATTGCTTATCTTGTTTCGGCAAACAGGCTGGCTTCGGTTGCAGCGGCCCTTCCTTTCCTGCTGTTTCCATCTGCGGCGAGCTGGTACGCCCAGCTCCACAAGGATGGCATTTTTGCCCTGGGCATGCTGCTGTGTGCGCTCGGCTGGATGCAGGCCTTCCGCCCGGGTTTCTGGTCGTCCGCAAGGCCGGCGTCGTATGTCGCGCTGGTTCTACCGTCGGCGCTGGGCTTGTTTCTGGTGTGGCTGGTGCGGCCGCACATCATGATCATGATGCAGGCGGTCGCTATTGTCGTCAGCGTGTCGGGGCTGTTGCTCGCGGCATTCTGGTGGCGCCTGGCTGTACTGCAGGGCAGGCGCATTATTCTTGCCGCTTTTGTATTTGTAATGATTCCCCTGTTGGTGGTGCTCGTGAAACCCTCGGACTATAGGGTCGAGAGCTGGAAGGGCGACGTGGTCGCGCGCGAAACCGTCATGCCCTATATGCCGGGACATTGCGTGCTGGAACGGGGTGCGAATGCGACTGCAGACAAGCTCTCGAGCACTGTTGCCGCCATGCGCGACTTCTCTATCTCCGGCAATAGCTATAAAAACGCCAGGAGCAACATGGACACCGATTTTGTGCCCGGTACCGTCTGCAACCTCCTTGGGTATTTGCCGCGGGCATTGCAAATCGGTTTTCTGGCGCCCTTTCCTGCTCAATGGCTGGCGGACGGCAGCATCGCTGCCAATACCATGATGCGCAGGGTGGTCAGCGCGGAAATGCTGGCTGTTTACGCATGCCTGCCGCTATTGTCCGTGGCCATGTGGGCTTTCCGCAGGAAGCCGGAGTTCTGGTTTGTGCTGGGCTTTCTCACCCTGCTGATGGTCATTCACGTTTACCTGGTCCCGAACTTGGGGACACTGCACAGGATGCGCTACGGTTTCCTGACCGCTGTGGTGGGTTTGGCCCTGGCGGGCGCGGTGGACCGGATTTTGGCGCGCAGGGCCGTTCGGCCGGGATGAAGGCCGTGAGGGGGTCCCACGGCGGATACAATCCTGGGTCGCCATCGCCACGGCGCCACTTCTCAATCCTGCCCGTTTGGCGTTTGCCGCCGGACTTTTCAATGCCAAGTCTTGAGCGCTTTCCTGACCCCTGTTTCGCTGAAGCTTTCGGTGTGTGGCCATATGCCGCCTGCATCGGTGGCGCCGCGCCATCTCGGCAGGGGTTTTGGGGCTCTACATCTTGCTAGCCGGGCCGATTGATGATTGATGTCCTGGCTTTTCGCCGTCTGTTCTCCGACATCTGGTCGGTGGTCGGCACCCGGTACGCGCTGTACCTGTGCCTGCTGGCGCTAACGGGCCTGCTGGAAGGGATGACGCTTGCGAGCGTGGTTCCGCTGCTTGCCGCCATCGGTATCGGCGAAGGCGGTAGCGGTGTCGGCGGCGTGGTAAGCCGGACGGTGCTTGGGGTGCTGGGCTGGCTGGGTGTTGGCGTGTCGGTACCGGCGATTGCCGCGTTGATACTGGCCTGCCTGTTCTTCAGCACGGTGGTTTTCCTGGCCCAGGCCTACATGGGCATTTCCCTGCAAACCAGCTATGTGAGCCGATGGCAAAAGCGCCTGCTCAACGGCATTTTTCGGGCAAAGTGGGGCCTGTTCCTCAAGACGCGAAACGGTGATTTGATCAACTCGGTGGTCACCGAAACCCAGAGGCTGGGCGGCGCTTTTTACCAGACCGGCCTGCTTCTGACGGGTCTGCTGCACAGCGCGATATACATGGCCCTGGCCGCCATGTTGTCCGGTTTGACAACCCTGGGGGTCATTGCCGGCGGGGCATTTTTATTTCTGATTACACGACCGCTGATCCAGCGCGCTTACCGCATCGGGGCCGGCATCAGCCATGAAAATGCCGAGTTGCAGGTCAAGACCGGCGAGTTTGTCGGCAGCGCGAAACTGCTCAAGGCGACCGCTACCGAAAACGAAGCCCTGCGCGTCCTGGGCGGGATCATCAAGCGTTTGCGCAAGCACACGCTGGCAAACGGGTTTGACGCGCAGATCGTCAAAGGTATTTTCGATTTTGGCGCGGCCGCGATGGTCGCCAGCATCCTGGTCATCAGCCGCAGCGTTCTCAACATCGACGCCGCCGTGATACTGGTCATCCTCGCGATTTTTGTCCGCCTCATACCCAAGTTGACTGGCTTGCAGCAAAGCCTGCAGTCCCTCACCAGCAGCTTGCCTGCGGTCGCCAACCTGAACGAGATCGCGGACGCGATAGAAGCGGAGGCCGAAATTTCCAGCGAAGGGCCCTTGCCGGACGCCCTGGCCAGCGGGCCCCTGGCCTTGTCGCTGCAGAACATTGCCGTCAGCCATGGCGATCACCAGGTCATATCGAACCTTTCCCTGGCGATACCCGCGGGCGCCTGCATCGCGCTGGTAGGGCGTTCGGGTGCGGGAAAATCGACGCTCGTCGACGCGATGCTCGGACTGGTGCCCATATCGACGGGGTCAATTCATGTCAGCGGCACTGATCTTCATCAGCTGCCCTTGCATGGCTTGCGCCGGCGTATCGGCTACATGGGCCAGGAAACCATGCTGTACAACAGCACCGTTCGCGGCAACATCCTGTGGAGCCAGCCGCATCATTCCGACGAGGCCGTCATGGCCGCAGCCGCCTTGGCTGCGGCGGATGGTTTTATTTCCCAGTTGCCGCAGGGGCTTGACACCATGGTCGGCGATCGGGGAGGTCGATTGTCCGGCGGCGAACGCCAACGCCTGGGATTGGCCAGGGCCTTGCTCGGCAATCCCGGCCTGCTGGTGCTCGACGAGGCCGCCAGCGCGCTGGACGCCGAAACCGATGCGGCCGTTACCCGCGCACTAGAATTGCTCAAAGGCAAGGTGACCATGATCGTGATCTCGCACCGCCTGTCTTCAGTGCGCATGGCCGATTACATCTATGTGCTTGATAAGGGCGAAATCGTCGAGTCGGGCACATGGGCTGATCTCGAGGGCAGCAATGGGCAATTCAGCCGTCTGCTGTAAATGTGGGGGTGCACGGGTTCTTGCCACTGGCGTTGTTGAGCAGATAAGCTCGACGCCATCATTGCCCGACTTTTCCCCTTAACTGGTAAGTCCAGACCTGCCTGCAGGTTGTTGATTGTTCCCCAATTGAAAATACTGCACATCATTACCTCTCTGGACCAAGGCGGCGCTGAAGCGGTGCTGTGCCGCCTGGTTGCCGACAGGAAGGAGGGGGTGGAGTATTCGGTCATCTCACTCAAAGGCGAGGGTTTTTACGGAAATACGCTCAGGGCTAACGGCCTGGTGCCGTACTCTTTCGCGTTCAAGCGGTTTTTTCAGTTGGCGAGTTTTTTTGAGTTCGTTCGCCTGGTTCGCCTCATTGCAAGCCTGTCGCCCGACGTCGTGCAGACCTGGCTCTACCATGCCGACTTGATCGGGGGTCTCGCAGCCCGGTTCGCGGGCTGCCGGCGCATTGTCTGGGGTATACGGACGTCCAACCTGAGCCCTGCCTTGAACAGCCGCTTCACCCTGATGATCGCCTGGTGCTGTGCCCGACTCTCGGGCATCCTTCCTGTGGCTATCGCCACCTGCTCGGTTGAAGCGGCCAGGGAGCATAAAAGAATGGGCTATGACTCAACCAAATTCCAGGTGATCCCGAACGGATTCGATTTGGGCGTATATGTACCGGACACGGAGAAGCGCCGGCGGATCCGGGCGGAATGGGGTGTTGCACAGGGCGAGGTGTTGTTTGGATGCGTTGCTCGCTGGGACCCCTACAAGGACCATCCCAATTTGTTGCAGGCGCTCTCGGCAGTGGCCGCCAAGGGCGTACCGGTCCGTTGTGTGCTGGTCGGCGGTGGTTTGACCACTAAGAATCGGGTTTTGTCCGATTTGCTGTCTAAGTACAATCTGAACGATTCCGTGGTCCTGGCCGGCTCCCGCAGCGACATACCGGCGGTGATGAATGCCCTGGATTTCCATATCCTGCCAAGCGCGAGCGAGGCCTTTCCAAACGTGGTTGCCGAGGCGATGGCGTGTGGGACCCCGTGCATCGTGACCGACGTCGGAGATGCCGCGATGATTGTGGCCGATACCGGATGGGTGGTTCCACCGAAAAACCCTGTTTTGCTGGCGCGCGCCATCGAGGAGGCCAGGGACGGCTTTGGGGGCGAAAATGATGCAAAGCGCCGTATCGACGCCCGTCAGCGGATCGAGGGTAACTTCAGCCTTGAGAAAATGACCCGGGCTTATCGCGAGCTCTGGGAATCGGTGGCGCTGAAATGACTTTAAAGGCGAGCAATCAAGTGCATGTGCTTCTCGAAAATCTGAATCAACCCTGGGCCGACCTGTCACGCCACGCCCTCCGGAGTGCCCGGGCATGACGGCCTTTGGCGGTGTTTTCAAGGGACGCAGAGTGCTGTTGACCGGCCATACCGGTTTCAAAGGCAGCTGGCTGGCGCTATGGCTTCAGCAACTGGGTGCCGAGGTGGTGGGCTTGGCCCTGCCTCCAGATACGCAACCCAGCCACTGGGACTTGCTGAAGCTGGGTATTGAAGAGCACCAATTCGATATCCGCGACTATGACGCCGTTCAGAAGCTGGTCGCCAAGGTCCAGCCCGAAATGGTGTTTCATCTGGCTGCGCAGCCGCTGGTGCGTCGTTCCTATGCCGATCCCCTGGGCACCTGGGCAACCAATGTGCAAGGGACCGCCCATGTGCTGGAGGCGTGCCGCCATACGGCAAGTGTCCAGGCGATAGTGGCGGTGACGACCGACAAGTGCTATGAGAACCAGGAATGGCTTTGGGGCTACCGGGAAAACGATCCCCTTGGCGGCCATGATCCGTATTCCGCGTCGAAGGCGGGTGCTGAACTCGTGGCGGCCAGCTATCGGAAATCCTATTTCAGCTCGCAGGGTTCCCCTGCGCTGGCGACCGCCCGCGCGGGCAACGTGATTGGCGGCGGTGACTGGTCGCAAGATCGTTTGATTCCGGACCTGGTGCGCGCCAGTGCACGCGGCGAATCGGTCGAAATCCGCTCGCCGCACGCCACTCGCCCGTGGCAGCATGTCCTGGAGTCGCTGTCAGGTTATTTGCTCCTGGGCCAGCGTTTGCTCGAACGCAAGCCTGGTTTTACCGAAGCATGGAATTTCGGGCCTGATGAATCAGGCAATCAAACGGTTTCGGCCGTTCTCTCCCGGCTGACACAAAGCTGGGGTGAGCTGCGCTGGCATCTGACGGATGCCCCCCAGCCGCACGAGGCCGGGCTGCTTCAACTGGACAGCACCAAAGCGCGCACCCTGCTGCCATGGACACCGGTTTGGGGATTGGACGAGGGCCTTAGGCAAACGGCCCACTGGTATCGCGCATACCAGGAAAAAGGCGAAGTGATCAGCCGGCAGCAGCTGGCAGCCTATGTCTCTGCGGCTGCGTCAAAAAATATCGGCTGGACGGGGGCGGAGTGAAACTGCTTCCAACCGCGATTGCGGGTGTCTTTGCCGCGGAAACCAAGGCTTTCCAGGATAGCCGGGGTGCCTTCGCCAGGCTGTTTTGCGAAAGTGAGCTGGCCGAGGCCATCGACGGGCGTCGCATTGAGCAGATCAACCATTCACGCACGGCCGCGGTTGGTGCGATACGAGGGTTGCATTTCCAACAAGCACCCCACGCGGAAATGAAGATGGTGCGTTGCCTGAGGGGCCGTGTCTGGGATGTCGCACTGGACCTTCGAAAGGGTTCGCCGACCTTTCTACAATGGCATGCCCAGGAGCTGTCGGCTGCCAACGCGCTGATGCTTGTCATTCCTGAAGGTTGCGCGCACGGCTTTCAGGTGCTCGAACCGGATTCGGAATTGCTGTACCTGCACACTGCGAGCTATACCCCCTCGGCTGAGGGTGGGGTGCGTTTTGACGACCCCGCGTTGAACCTGCCGTGGCCCTTGCCGGTGACCGACGTGTCAGAGCGCGACAGAAAACATCCACTTCTCCATCAAAATTTTCAGGGTATTGCCGTATGAATTGCCGCCATTGCAGCGCTCCGCTCGAACATGTATTTCTGGACCTTGGTTTCGCGCCGCCTTCCAATGCTTACTTGAGCGCGGCCGACCTCCAGGCCCCGGAAAAGTACTTCCCGCTGAAATTGTTTGTCTGCGGGAAATGCTGGCTGGTGCAGACCGAAGACTATTCGCGTTCTGACGAGCTTTTCACCAAGGACTACGCTTATTTCTCTTCGGTATCGACCACCTGGCTCGCGCATGCCCGGTCCTATGTGGAGATGATCACCGCGCGGCTGGGCCTTGGTTCCGACAGCTTTGTCATCGAAGTGGCATCGAATGACGGTTACCTCCTCAAGAACTTCGTCGCCAATGGCGTGCCTTGCCTGGGCGTTGAACCGACGGACAGCACCGCAGCGGCGGCCGAAGCGGTCGGTGTTCCCGTCGCCCGCGAATTCTTTGGCCAGGATTTTGCGGGAAAACTCGTGAAATCGGGCAAGCAAGCAGACCTGATCATCGGCAACAACGTCTATGCGCACGTACCCGACATCAACGATTTCACCGCGGGCATGAAAACAGCGTTGAAGCCGGGCGGGACCATCACGCTTGAGTTTCCGCACCTGATGAGCCTGATGCGCCTGAACCAGTTCGATACCGTTTACCACGAGCACTATTCCTACTTGTCCCTGCAGTCGGTCAAGGCGGTGTTTGCAAAGGCCGGGTTGCGGGTGTGCGATGTCGAGCAGATACCGACTCACGGGGGCAGCCTTCGTGTTTATGGCTGCCATGCCGGCGACGCGCGCGCCGACGGTGCCGCGGTGGCGCGTGTGCTTGCCGAGGAAATATCCAGCGGCCTGCAGGATCTTGCGGTTTACCAACGCTTTCAGCGCGAAGCCGACAAGGTAAAGAACAATCTGCTGGCATTTCTGATTGAAGCCAATAAGGCGGGCAAGACGGTGGCGGCCTACGGCGCCGCCGCCAAAGGCAACACGCTCATGAACTATGCGGGCGTCAAACCCGACCTGGTGTCGTTTGTCTGTGACGCCGCCGCGTCCAAGCAGGGCAAGTTCATGCCGGGCAGCCATATCCCGATTCTGGCGCCCAAGGAACTGCGCGAGCGCCGGCCCGACTACGTCGTCATCTTGCCCTGGAACATCGCCGATGAGGTGGTCAAGTCCAATGAGTTTGTCCGGGAATGGGGCGGCCAGTTTGTTGTCGCGGTCCCGGCATTGCGGATATTTTGATGAAAGTCCTTGTTACCGGCGGGAGCGGATTTATCGGGCAGTATTGCCTGGCGCAACTGAATGCCAAGGGCTACGAAGTGCATGCCGTCTCATCGGTGGCCCGTCCAAGTACGCCTGCAGTGCAGTGGCATCACGCCAGCCTCCTTGACGCTGCACAAACGAAGGCGCTTGTGCGCGGGATTAAACCTTCCCATTTGCTCCATCTTGCCTGGTACACCAAGCATGGCCGGTACTGGACGGCGCCGGAGAATCTGAGCTGGGTGCAAGGTAGCCTGGCTTTGGTCAAGGAGTTCACGGAGGCCGGCGGGCAACGCCTTGTGACGGCTGGCACGTGTGCCGAGTACGACTGGAGCCATGGTGTTTGCCTGGAGGATGTCACTCCGCTGGTGCCCGCGACCCCTTATGGCACCTACAAGCATGCTCTTCAGCTGATGCTGCATTCATGGTGCAAGCAAGCCGGTCTGTCAGGTGCCTGGGGCCGCGTGTTCTCACTGTACGGGCCGGGAGAAAATCCCCAGCGCCTTGTGGCTTACGTGATAGCCGCGCTGCTCAGGCGTGAAGTGGCCACCTGCGGGAACGCCGGCCTGATTCGCGACTATTCGCATGCGGAAGACGTTGCCTCCGCATTTGTTTCACTCCTTGAGAGCAAACTCGAAGGTCCAGTGAACATCGGGTCCGGAGAGTCGGCCACGCTGCACGATATTGTTGAAAAGATAGCTGGAAAGCTGGATGGGTCGGAGCTCATCAAATTCCGCGTGCCCTCTTCGAACACCGAGCCGGAGTTGCTCTTGCCCGACATTACGCGTCTTGTTTCGACCGGTTGGAAGAGGAAGTTTGATCTCGATAGCGGGCTTGACGACACGATCAACTGGTGGAGAGAGCAGGCCGGCTTGCCGCGGGTGTGACGGCGGCGCTGACAACCGTGGCTAAGCTCAAGTCCAATATCATCTTCAATTTCCTGGGCAGCGCTTGGCTCGGGATACTGACGCTTGCCGTCACGCCAGTGCAGGTGCATTTCCTCGGTGTCGAGGCCTTCGGCTTTGTCGGGCTCATCACAATCCTTCAGGTGCTGCTGGGTTCTCTGGATCTCGGCATTTCGGCCACAGTGACCAAGGTGGTGTCGTCCGATCACAGCCCTGAGCGTAGCGCAAGCGCCAATGCCGTGAATACGGCTTCGACGGTTTACTGGGTCATTGCGCTCATGATTGCCGTGCTGTTGTGGCTTAACTCGGAAAAAGTGGCTGGGTTCTGGTTGAGCCGGACCAAGCTGGAGCCGGCAACGGTCACGCTTGGCATCGAGATCATTGCCGTCTACCTGGGGCTGCGTTGGCCGGTTGCCTTTTACACCGGTGTCATCAGCGGTTTGCAGCGCATGGACGTGTTGAACCTGGTCAAGGCGGGCGTGCAGACACTGCGCCTCGTGGGTGGAGTGGTCGTACTTTTCTTCGTACCTGACCTGGTGGCCTTTCTCGTCTGGTTTGCGATAAGTTCCGCGGTGGAACTGGTGGTGTACGCCGTCACAACGTACCGGTTGCTTCCAACCTTGCGAATTTGGCCCCGTTTTTCATTGGCTTCGTTCAGGGATATCTGGAAATATTCCGCAGCCATGAACCTCATCGCGCTTACGGCATTGGTACTGAGCCAGTCCGACCGCCTGGCCGTCACCAAACTGCTGAGCCTCGAGGCTTTGGGGTACTACTCGATCGCCTATAACGCGTCCATCGCCATCTCGCTCGTGCAGAGCGCGATCAACAGCGCCTCTTTTCCGGCTTTTTCCCATTCCTTCAGTAGCGGCCAGCATGCGGACCTGCTGTCCCGCTACAGCAAGGCCAGCCAGCTGATGGGCCTTGTCGTGGCATTGCCTTGCTTCGCGCTGGTTTTCTTTGGTCACGAGATCCTGCGTCTGTGGATTAACGCTACGGTCGCCGATGAGGCCTCGCTGACGATGGCCTGGCTGGCCGTCGGGTTCTTTTTCAACGCGGTGGTCTCCAATGCGTATATGGCAGCCGTGGCTTGCGGCCAGCCCAGCTTGCCGCTCAAAGTCAATTTGCTGGCCTTGGTGCTGTATCTACCGGCGCTTTACTGGTTGGTTCATCAGTACGGGATCAGCGGAGCCGCCGCCGCTTATGCGGGTCTGAATATCTACTACCTGTTCACCCTGTTGCCCCTGGTCCAGGCGGCGGTGATGCGGCAAGGCTTCGGGGTGTGGTTGCGCGCCAATCTGCTGCCTTTCCTGCTGGCCGGAATAGTCGCGTTCGGAAGTGCGAAAATTCTCGCCTTGGCCGTTCAGCCCGGGTGGGGAACCGTCGCCGTGCTGGCGTTGGGTGTGCTGCTGTATGCGGCCATCGCCTGGCTGTTGCTGTCGCAGGCCCTGCGCGCCGACTTTAGCCATGTGTTTAAACGATTGACACGCCGATGACATCCATCATTCGCCTACTGTTCGAAAAAGCGCGCTTTGAGTCGCTGCTGGCAATCCCCTATGGGTGGATCTACCGGCGGGTATTGCGGAGCATGGGCTCCGCGACGTTTGTCAGCCCATTCATCCAGGCAGTGGGCCTTGATTGTGTAAGTTTGGGAAGCCGCTCCCGCATCAGCAGAAATAGTCGTTTGCTGGCGCTCAAAAACTACGCCGGCCAGACCTTTACGCCCCATATCAGCATTGGCGACAATGTCAGCATAGGCTTCGGTTGTACCCTGTCGTGCGTGCACCGTATCCAGATTGGGGACGATGTAACAATCGGGGACAATGTCTACATTGCTGATTCCCACCACGATTACGCCAACCCGACTCTGAGCATTCTTGACCAGCCTTTATTGCCCGGCCAGATAAGTATCGGTCAAGGCGCCTGGGTTGGATACGGCGCATTTGTCGCCGGGGACGTTTCCCTGGGTGAGCATTCGGTCGTCGGGGCCAACAGCGTGGTGACGCGTTCGGTGCCCGCTTATACGGTTGTCGCTGGTGTTCCCGCCAGGCCCGTCAAGCGGTTCGATCATGAAACAGGAAAATGGATCCGGATAAGCGCCGGCTCTCAATAAGTTTGGAAAGTTGAAATAAAAATGAAATTCTCGGTGCTGCTTCCTACCCGCAACGGTGGGCCCTATCTCGAAAACTGCATCAATTCCATACTTGGACAGGGCTACGACGACCTGGAATTGATCATTTCGGACAATGCCAATACGGATAAAACCCCGGAAATCATTGCCCAGTACGCAAGCGATCCACGCGTAAAGATACTGCGGCTTGAAGAGCCGATCTCGGTCACCGACAACTGGAACAACGCCCTTTTTTCGGCCTCGGGCGACTACATGATGATGATGGGGGATGATGATCTCCTGCTGCCGGGATACTTCACCAGAATGGCGCAGATCATCGAAAAGTACGAGCAGCCGGACTGTGTTCTGCACAACGGCTATTCCTATGTCGCGCCGAACTCGATCGGCCAGAACGAGCATGGCTTTTACAGCCGTGCCCACTTCAATTTCGGGCCTGACCTGACGCAAGAGGGGGTCATGCCGCTTGATCAGCGGTTTTCCATCGTGCACGACATGTTCCGCTTCAAGGTGCGTATTCCGTTGAATATGCAAACCACGCTGGTGCGGCGCGACAAGCTTCCGCGGTTCCACCCTCCGTTTCCTGACCATTACGCGCTCAATTCGCTGTTGCTGACGGCGGATAAATGGGTTTTCAGTCCCGAAAAACTGCTAGTGGTGGGCGTTTCCCCCAAGTCGTTTGGGCATTATTTCTACAGCAGCAAGCACAAGAGCGGCCTGGCTTACCTGGGCATCGACCCGGAATTTCCCGGAATGCTCCCGGGAAGCGACCTGACCAACGGTATGCACATGTGGCTCAACCTGCTGAAAAAGAACCTGGGCGCCAAGCTGACCGGGATCGAAGTTGATCGTGGCGGCTATGTCCGGCGCCAGGTTTTTGCGTGGTACATGCAGAAAAAGTTGGGCGTTTTGAGCCTGGCCGACTTCCTGGTCAACCTGCGCCTCCTGTCCGTGCGCGACTGGGGTGGGCTGCTGCTTTCTTTCTTTGACAAGGCCAGTTGGAGTCGTTTTACGAAGATCGTTTTCTCCTCCAGGAAGAGCCGGGCGGAAATTCAGTGGAGCAGCCTTCAGCCGCTCCCAGGAATTGTGAATATTGCCCAGTTTTCAGACTGGATCACCCACCATGCCACGCCCGATCAAAAGGGCTGAACCGGCGACTCTCCGGACGACTGGTACTGAGGAATGATGAAGAATTGGATCCCGACACCCCGCAAAATTGTTCAACTCCTGAACGGTTTCCTGCTGTCTACCGTCAATGCAAAGATAGTGCGGGCGTTTCCCGACACGTTCAGCTATCGCAAGAATGGTGCGCGCGAGGGCATGGACAGGCTGACAGTTGCCAACAACCTGAACGACTGCAAGTCAGATATCGTCCTGCGTTCCGCGACTTCTGATTGGTTCACGTTCGACCAGATATTCATCCATGAGGATTACAACCTCAAGGCCCTCAAGCGTTATCCTGAATTTGAGGCGCTCTATAAGAAATATGCCAGTGAGGGGACTCCCCTGATTCTGGATCTCGGCGCGAATATCGGATTGTCCGGTCTCTATTTCAGGCATATCTGGCCGGGCTCCAAAATTGTTGCAGTTGAGCCCAGTGAGGACAACTTCAGCGTGCTGCGCCAAAACTTCGGCAGCGACGCGGCGTTCGACGCCATTCTGGCCGGAGTTGCCAGTCGGCCCTCGAAACTGGTGTTGACCGATCCCAGCGTGGAAAAAAACGCATTCACCACGACGATGGCTGAGCCCGATGGTGAGGGCGGCGTGCAAGGCGTCACTGTGCCGGAAATCCTGGCGCGCTATCCGCGCTCTAAAGGGTATTTCCCGTTCATCGTCAAAATCGACATTGAAGGCTTTGAGTCGGAACTGTTTTCCGGCAATACGGATTGGGTCGACGAGTTTCCAGTGCTGATCATCGAGATGCACGACTGGTTGTTTCCCGGCCAGCGGACGTCCTCCAATTTCCTCAAAACCGTGTCGCGACTTGATCGGGATTTTGTCTATCTCGGCGAAAACGTCTTCTCGATCAGAAACGACCGCCCTGCCGCCGCGGTCCAGAACCCATGAACCCGAATCCGCGAGTCCTCATTCTTTGCCCCTATCCCCTCGGGATCAGCCCGGGCCAAAGATTCCGGTTTGAGCAGTACCTGGATGTCCTGCGGGAGCGGGGCGTTCACATCGATGTACGCCCGTTTCTCGACATGGACACCATGCGTATCTTGTATAAGCCGGGTCACATGTTCCAAAAAGGGATCGGTGTCATTTCCGGCTTTGTCCGTCGATTGCTGACATTGCCTCGCGTGTTCGCTTACGACTACATTTTTGTGCACCGTGAAGCCACGCCCATAGGGCCGCCATTCGTCGAGGCCATTCTTTTCATGCTTGGGCGCAAGGTGATATTCGATTTTGACGACGCGATCTTCATCAGCAAGACGTCCAAGGTCAACCGTATCGTGGCATTTGCAAAATGGTCCTCCAAAATTCGTTTCATCACGCGGCACAGCATGAAGGTGGCCGTGTGCAACAACTACCTTGTCAACTGGGTGAAACAGTACAATGAAAATGCTGTGCTGTTGCCCACGACGATAGACTTGGACTATCATCGACCCATCGCAAAGCCTCCGCTTGCCGCGCGTCGCCCCGTCATTGGCTGGACGGGGACGCAGTCCACCATGGTCTACCTCGAGTTGGTCCGTGAAGCACTCAGCGAACTTCAGGCTCGCTACGATTTTGAATTCAGGGTTATCTGCGATGTGGATCCCAAATTTCCTGAGCTGAAGAATTACCGCTTCATAAAATGGGCGTTGGCGTCCGAGATCGAAGATCTTGCGGGTATGGATGTCGGCATCATGCCGGTGCCTCAGGGCGAGTGGGAGCAGGGCAAGGTCGGTTTCAAGGCGATCCAGTATTCCGGCGTTGCCGCTGCACCTGTGGTGTCGTCCACCGGATCGGGCCACGAAGTGGTGTTGCATGGAAAGACCGGTTTTGTCGTGGACAATGACAAGGCGTCATGGGTCAACGCGCTTTCGTCACTGCTCAACAATCCCGGCCAGCTGGAGGCGATGGGGCAGGCCGCTCGTGAATATATTGACACACGCTATTCCGTGCGTTCGCAGGTGCCGACCTATCTGGCCCTCTTTGGCAAATAGTGTGAATTGACAAGACTCCAACATTGATGAAAAAGGTGAGGCGATTGAAGATCGAGAATGGAACCCGTGTTTACGTGGCTGGTTGTGGCGGCATGCTGGGCGACGCGATGTATGCGCGCCTCAAGGGCGCCGGCGCAACTATCAAGGCAACCGACATTAACTGCATCGAGAGCTGGCTCGAATACGGTGACGTACGCGACCTAGCCTCCATACGCAAAAGCATTGTCGATTTCAACCCTGAGCTGATCATTAACCTGGCGGCATTGACCGATCTCGAGTTCTGCGAAAAAGAGCAAGAGAACTCATGGCTGACCAACGGGCTGGGTGCCGAAAACCTGGGGTTGATCGCCAATGAGCTCGACGTTCCCTATGTCTACATCTCCACGGCCGGCATTTTTGGCGGCGAACGTGACCTGTACCATGATTTTCATGCGCCCAATCCTTTGTCAGTCTATGCCCAGTCAAAGTATTACGGCGAGCAGTACGTCCGGAACAGCGTAAGAAAGCATTACGTATTGCGGGCGGGATGGATGATGGGCGGCGGCCCCGGCAAAGACAAGAAGTTCATCAACAAAATCTACAAGCAGATTTGCTCGGGTGCCAAAGAGCTTTTTGTGGTTGACGACAAACTTGGCACGCCCACTTATACGGTTGATTTCGCCAATGGCCTGTGCGGTATTGTTGAAAGCGAACAGTACGGCCTCTACAACCAGGTATGCAACGGGGCTGCGAGCCGTTTCGTGGTGGCGCAGGAATTTGTGAGGCTCATGGGCTTGGCTGACAAGATCAAAGTCACGGTGGTGCCCTCCGACTATTTCAAGGAACAGTATTTCGCGCCGCGCCCCGCCAGCGAAAAGCTGGTCAACCTCAAGCTTAACCAGCGCGGCCTCAATCTGATGCGCGACTGGCATGTATGTCTTGAAGAGTACGCCGAAGTCTTCAAAGCAGACTACGCCCGCCGCTAGGTAGCATGCGTTGAGCGCTTTGCCTTACCCCGTTCAGACGAGGCATTTGACCCTGAAAGTCTGGCTGTGCGTATTCGTTTACGCGATATTGGCCGGCTTGGCCATCCAGCTCGTTGTTCTGCCCTATATGTTTCCGCAGCTTCATGCCGGTAACGGCTTGCTGGCAGGGCGCGACTGGGTTGGTTTTCATGAGCAGGCAGTGGCTCACGCCCGCGGGATTGCCGAGGGTGGGTGGAACGAGTTTCGCCTGCGACCGGATGGTGACAACGCCATCACAGGTATTGCAGCCTTCTTTTACTACCTGTTCTGGCCCAAGCCCTGGACTCTGCTGCCGCTGAGCGCGGCGATGTTCGCGACGGGCGGTGTCGCGCTGTTTTCGATGCTCAAACGCCTCGACCTCGAGGACAACGAAGCGCTTATCGCCATATTGCCTTATCTGGTTTTCCCTTCAGCGCTTCTCCAGTACGGACAAATACACAAGGATGTTTTTTGCACCGCCGGCGTGCTGGTGACTTTGTGGAGCTGGGTGAGCCTGCTTCGACAGGATCGAAAAGCCCGGCAAATTCTTCCGCTGATTGCCGCGAGCTTCATTGCGCTCATTGTTTTATCGGTCTTCCGCCCGTATTTCATGTTCCCGTTCCTGATGCTGGGCGTGGGTTTGCTGCTGTGGCATGTGATCCGGGCGGCCTGGCAGGCTTTCCGGCTCCTGGTCAGTCGGGGCGAGGTTGGGCGCCGTGGATCGCTGGTATTCAATCTTCAGTCAGTGGGCATCCTGGTGCTGTTGAATGCCCTGGTGTACCTGATGGCGAACAGCTTTGTTGACGTGCGGATGAAGCCCATCCCGGCTCAAGCTGCGGACCCTCAGGCCCATGCTGCAAAGTTTGCCGTGCCGATGGTGATCTGGCAATCCAACAAGGATGTGCGCAGTGCCGACGCGAAGCGCCTGGTTACGGCGGATGCGGCGGGTGCGGACGCTGAAGCTGCCGCGCGCAAAGCCATTGAGGAGTGCCGGCCCATTGTTGTGCTT
>Ga0065165_1000694_pt1 | contig 48071 bp, 45 predicted proteins | sample AraplaMF_Cvi_mMF_FD_63813 | JGI IMG/M metagenome (GOLD analysis project Ga0065165, IMG submission 63813) | Arabidopsis root microbial communities from the University of North Carolina, USA - plate scrape MF_Cvi_mMF (version 2) (version 3) | ecosystem: Host-associated > Plants > Roots >...
CGTGGCCAGCCCGCCGTAGAATTGTCGCTCAACCCGAGCGGCGGCTACACGATAGGCCTCAGCCTCGCCTATCAGCACGTCACCGGCCTGCTTGTCGATCTGACCGGCTTGTGGCGCGAGGAATGACCGTGGCGGTTGGCCCACTTATCTCGTCGACTGCCAAGTCCGCATCGTTCCGAGCCGGAACTCCCTGATCTCCAGTAGTGAAATATTCTAGTTTCGACCCCAAGAATGGCTCCTGCGGATCAAACTCGATCAAGAGATCGTCTCGTCGATCATAAGAGCTTTGAATGAGCAGCAGGGCGCAATCATCGAAGTCGACCTCGCTGCGCAGACAAACGGGGACGTTCACCGCTTCGACATCGATGCCTTCGCCAAATATTGTCTCCTGAACAGATGCACGATATTGGCTCGGACCGAGCAGGCGGCGTTGCGGATCGAGCACAAGTCCGCCCTGAATGGTCGCCACACACTGCGAGAGGTCCTACAAGCCCGTCGCTTCGGGGTGCGCTAGGTCCGAAGTTTACCAGTCTCTCATCCGCAAACGTGGTCTGGCACTCACCTGCAGCTTTCAAAGCCAGGCATATTGCGTTGCAGCATCTTCAATCCGCACGTCATTCCGTTGACGAAATGGTTAAGCCTGCATAACGTCAACAAAAATTGACATTTGACCCGGCTCGATTGGAGCAGGCATGTCGGGACTGGCCCAAAGTATCGGAACACGAAAGAGCGCCATTGCCCTGGCGCGGACGGCGGCGATGGCTTGCTCTGGATTGCAGCACATCAGGCTTGCCTCACGGTTCGACTACGATTTTCCTGGCACCGAAGTACTGCCGGCCGCCCGCAGAGACGTTGCGGCGATGGAGTGCGTGGAGCAGGATCGGTCCAGATGGATGCGGATAAACCGGATCGATGGTTGCCGATTACGCGCGAGTGCGGAGGCCAATCGTGATGTGCTCTGGATCATGAACGGCCATTGCAAATCGCAAATCGCTGCGCGCGCCTTCTTGTCCACTGATGGAATGGACTTGCTAGCGCCAGTGCTCGACGTACACAGCGACCGGTCGATCGAAGCGCCACGTCACGATCCGGCAGACCGTCCTCGTGAACTCGGCCGTGCTGTCGGCATCGAACTTCTCGACAGCGCCGCCGATTTCATCGCGCGGCGCGGGCCGGAGGACGATTAGCCCATGGCGACGGTGTTCCCTTTTTCCGCGATCGTCGGCCAGGACGAGATGAAGCTCGCACTGATGATCGCGGCCGTCGATCCGCGCGTCGGCGGCGTGCTCGCCTTCGGCGATCGCGGCTCGGGCAAGTCGACAGCGGTGCGTGCGCTCGCCGCGCTGCTGCCGACCATGCGAGCCGTTGCGGGCTGCCGCTACTCTTGCGATCCCGCCAACGCGACTGCGCAGTGTGATGATTGCAAGGCGCGCGCGTCGGGCGCGAAGCTGAAGTCGCATCAGGTGCCGGTGCCGGTGGTCGATCTGCCCCTCGGGGCGACGGAAGATCGCGTGGTCGGCGCGCTCGACCTCGAGCGCGCGCTGGCGCATGGCGAGAAGAGCTTCGAGCCCGGCCTGCTGGCGCGCGCCAATCGCGGATTCCTTTATATCGACGAGGTGAACCTGCTTGAGGATCATCTGGTCGACCTGCTGCTCGACGTCGCCGCCTCCGGCGAGAATGTCGTCGAGCGCGACGGGCTCAGCATCCGGCACCCCGCCAAGATCGTGCTGGTCGGCACCGGCAATCCTGAAGAGGGCGAGCTGCGGCCGCAATTGCTGGATCGCTTCGGCCTGTCGGTCGAGGTGAAGACGCCAGGCGATCTGCCGACGCGCATCGAGGTGATCAAGCGGCGGGATGCGTTCGAAAACGATCCGGCCGGCTTCGTTGCGCAATGGGCGAGGGAAGAGGCCAAGTCGCGCAGAAAAATCCAGTCGGCGCGCGAACGGGTCGATGCGATCGCGGTGTCCGATGCGATGCTGACGCGGGCCGCGCAGCTTTGCATGTCGCTCGGCACCGACGGTCTGCGCGGCGAGTTGACACTGATGCGCGCTGCGCGCGCGGTCGCGGCGCTCGAAGGCGCAAAGGCCGTCGATGAAGATAATCTGAAGCGCGTCGCGCCGGCCGCATTGCGCCACCGCCTGCGCCGCAACCCGCTTGACGAGTCCGGGTCGAGCGTGCGGGTCCAACGCGCGCTCGCCGAATGTTTTGCCGCATGAGTGCGGGCACTGATATCTGGTCGGACGCGGTGACCGCGGCCGCGTTGTTTGCGATCGATCCCGTTGGCACCGGCGGCATCTGCGTCCGCGCCGGCGCGGGGCCCGTCAGGGATCGCTGGCACGAGGCCTTGCGGAGCTGCTTCCCGTCGTCCGTGCCGTTCCGGAAATTGCCGCCGGCGATTTCGGAGGACCGCCTGCTCGGCGGCCTCGATCTCGCCGCAACGCTACAGGCGGGGCGTCCGGTGGTGCAGCGCGGACTGTTGGCCGATGTCGATGGCGGCGTGCTGCTTGCAGCAATGGCCGAACGGTTGTCGCCGGCCACGGTGGCGCATCTGAATGCCGCGCTGGATCGCGGCGAGGTCGTGGTTGAACGTGATGGCGTGTCGCGAAGAAGTCCGTCGTGCTTCGGCATCGTCGCGTTCGATGAAGGCCTCGACGACGAACGCGCGCCGGCCGCATTGTGCGACCGTCTCGCGTTCCATATCGAACTCCAATCGCTGTCGACTGCCGATATCGGCTCCATCGCCTTGGAGATCGAGGATTTGATCGCAGCACGGCGGCGACTGCTGGACGTCAAGTTCGCAGCCGATTCCATCGAAGCCCTCTGTCACGCGGCCGCCTCACTCGGCATCGCATCACTTCGCGCCCCGCTGCTCGCCGTCCGCGCGGCGCGCGCGGCCGCGGCGCTTGACGGTGACGACGTCGTGCAGCGGACGCATCTCGAATGCGCCGCGCGACTGGTGCTGGCCCCGCGCGCCACCGCGCTGCCGGCGCCGCCCGAGCAGAGCGCGGACAGGTCACCCGATCAGGCGCCAGGCGAAGCCGACAACAGGCAGGACGAAGACATCTCGGCCAAGGATCTGCCGATCGAGGATCTGGTGCTCGAAGCCGCCCAGGCCGCAATTCCGCCCGACCTGTTGAGGCGATTGCAGGAGAATGCCCTGCATGGGCCGCGCAACGCCAATGCCGGCAAGCAGGGCCAGGCGAAGGCGGGGCCGCGACGCGGCCGCCCGATCGGCGTCCGCCGTGGCGAGCTCGGCGCCGGCGCCCGGCTGAACCTGCTGGAGACGTTGCGCGCGGCGGCGCCCTGGCAGCCGCTGCGCCGGAGCCAACAGTCAAGCGAGACGACGCGGCTGCTGATCCGCAAGGAAGATTTCCGCATCAAGCGCTTCAAGCAACACAGCGCGACGTCCACGATCTTCGTGGTCGACGCCTCCGGCTCCTCGGCCTTGCAGCGGCTCGCCGAAGTCAAGGGTGCGATCGAGCTGTTGCTGGCCGACTGCTATGTGCGGCGTGACGAAGTGGCCCTGATCTCGTTCCGCGGCCAGACCGCCGAGTTGATCCTGCCGCCGACGCGTTCGCTGACCCGGGTCCGGCGCAGCCTTGCCGCGCTTGCCGGCGGTGGCGGAACGCCATTGTCGGCGGCGATCGCCTCGGCGACGACGCTCGCGGTCGCGGTGCGCGGCAAGGGCCATTCGCCGACGGTGGTGCTGATGACGGACGGCCGCGCCAACGTGGCGCGCGACGGCAGCGGCGGAAGGGCCGTCGCCGAAGCCGAGGCGCATGAGGCGGCACGGCAATTGTGCGTCACCGGCATTCCCGCCGTCGTCATCGACACCTCGCCGCGCCCGCAGCCGCAGGCGGCGAAGATCGCAACCGAGATGCGGGCGCGCTATGTGGCGTTGCCCTATGCCGATGCCGCGCGGCTGTCGCGCGCGGTGCAGGCCAACGTGTCCGCCGGGTAATCAGGCGCGTGGTTGTGAACGCGCCGCATCAGGCGCCGACTGGAACGAAGACTGCCCGGCCAGCGTTTTGGCCGGGGATGAATTAAGAGGGCCATCGATGCCGCAGGTTTCGTCAGTTGCGAATGCGCAGGCCACGAGCTCGGCCAGGGAGGCCGCGATGCCCGCGCCGCTGCCGGGCCGGCGCATCGAACTCGCCGACCGGCGCACCGGCCGGATCGTCCTCTATGGGGAAGCGCCCGCAGCTCCCAGCGCTGCGACCCCGCCCTTGCTGCTGGTGCACAGCGTCAACGCGGCGGCGACGGCTTATGAAATGAAGCCGCTGATCGAGCATTACCGCGGCGAGCGTGCCGTCTACGCGCTGGACCTTCCCGGGTTCGGCCTGTCCGACCGCAGCGACCGGACCTATACGCCGCGGCTGATGACGGATGCTATCCACGCCGCAGTCCATGAAATCCAGGCGGCTCACGGTGATGGCGCCATCGACATCGTCGCGCTGTCGCTGGGCTGCGAGTTTGCGGCGCGCGCCGCGACCGAGGCGCCGAACGCGTTTCGCAGCATCGCGCTGATCAGCCCGACCGGCTTCGACCGGCGCTCCGCTCGCGCCGCGGCGCAGGGCAGCGATGGTACGCGCGCGATGCCGTGGCTGCATGGGCTGTTGAGCTTCCCCTTGTGGAAGCGCGGCTTCTTCTCCGCGCTGACCTCGCGCGCTAGCATCCGTTATTTCCTGCAGAAGACCTGGGGCGCGAAACAGATCGACGAAGGTCTGCTCGAATACGACTACATCACCACGCATCAGCCCGGTGCGGAGAACGCGCCGTATTATTTCGTGTCGGGCTACCTCTTCAGCACGGACGCGATGAAGCTCTACCGGACTCTGTCGATGCCGGTCTGGATGGCCCATGGCGTGCGCGGCGACTTCGTCGATTACGAGCAGAAGGGGCAGGTCCAGCGGCTGCCGAACTGGAGCATCTCGGTGTTTCAGACCGGCGCGATGCCGCATTTCGAGAAGCCGGCGGAATTCATCGCTCAATTCGAGACCTTCCTGAGGGGCGTGGCGCCGCAATGATCTCGCCCCCATATCGGCTGGATGGGGGACCTCGCAGCTTCACGGGTGGCGGCGCGATGGGTGCAAAACTGTCCTGGCGTGTCGACGGCGCGGATTGGCCGAACCGCGACGCCAGCCGCTTTGTCGATGCCGCAGGTTTTGGCTGGCACGTACAAATCATGGGATCGGGCCCCGTCGCGCTGCTCGCACATGGGACCGGCGCCGCCACGCATTCCTGGCGTGCGCTGATGCCGCTTCTTGCCCGGCAGTTCACCGTTGTCGCGTCGGATCTGCCCGGCCATGGTTTTACCGAAGCGCCGCCGCGCCATCGTCTGTCGTTGCCGAGCATGGCGCGGGACCTCGCCGGGCTTTGCGCGCAGCTCGGCGTGAAGCCGCAGCTCGCCGTCGGTCATTCGGCGGGCGCCGCGATCCTCGCGCGCATGTCGCTCGACCGGACGATCGATCCGGCGCTGATCGTCAGTCTCAACGGCGCTTTTCTGCCGTTCGGCGGCGTTGCCGCCTTCGTGCTCTCGCCACTCGCCAAGGCGCTGATGTTCAATCCGTTCGTGCCGCGGATGTTCGCCTGGCGCGGCAGCGATCCCGCCGCCGTGCACCGGCTGATATCAGGGACGGGATCGACCATCGACGCCGAGGGCGAGCGTCTCTATGGCAAGCTGGTCTCGAGTCCGGCGCACGTCGCAGCCGCGTTGCAGATGATGGCGAATTGGGATCTGCATTCCTTGGTGCGTGATCTTCCCAGGTTGCGACCCGCGCTGCTGCTGATCGCGGCGTCGAAGGATCGCGCGATTCCGCCGGATGTCGCGCATAGGGTTCGCGAGATACTGCCGAAAGCTCGGCTCGATCTCGTCCAGGGCTATGGCCATCTCATGCATGAGGAGGCGCCCGAACGCGCGGCGGCAGCCATCATCGCTGCGGCAATGGCGGCCGATATCATTGCGTCGCAGCATGAGGCGTAAATCTGGATTGACGTTTTAGCTGGCGCAATCGTCAATTTATATTTACACTTCTCGTCATGCTCGACGTCTCGCCTCGTCTCGATGCGCGGCCGTTCCGCGCTGACGCCCGGCCGCATGCCGTCATCATCGGCAGCGGGTTCGGCGGGCTGGCTGCGGCCGTGCGATTGGGTGCGCGCGGATATCGCGTCACCGTGCTGGAAAAGCTCGATGCGCCGGGCGGCCGGGCCTACGTGCACCGGCAGGACGGTTTTACCTTCGACGCCGGCCCCACCATCATCACCGCGCCGTTTTTGTTCGAGGAACTGTGGCGGCTGTGCGGACGTCGCCTGGCCGACGACGTCACGCTGACACCCGTCTCGCCATTTTATCGTATCCGCTTCGACGACGGCGCCGTGTTCGATTGCTCCGGCGATGCGCAGGCGATGCGCGAGCAGGTCGCGTCATTTTCGTCCGATGATGTCGCCGGCTACGAGAACTTCCTGAAAGCCAGCGAAGCGATCTTCAAGGTCGGATTCGAAGAACTGGGTGACGTGCCCTTCGAGTCCTGGACCGATATGGCGCGTATCGTGCCGGCGATGCTGCGCCTGAAGAGCTATCGCACGGTCTACGACTTCGTCGCCTCCTATGTTCGCGACGAACGCTTGCGCGTCGTGCTGAGTTTTCATCCGCTCCTGATCGGCGGCAATCCCTTCACGACCACCTCGATCTACTGCCTCATCGCCTTCCTGGAACGGCGCTGGGGCGTGCACTTCGCGCTCGGCGGCACGGGCAAGCTGGTGGAGGGACTTGTTGGCTTGATCGAAGGCCAGGGCGGCGCGGTCCGCTGCGGCTCTGACGTGGTTGAGATCCTCACGCGGCGAGGCGTTGCCGCCGGCGTCAGGCTTGCGAGCGGCGAGCGCCTGCAGGCCGACATCGTCGTATCGAATGCGGACTCCGCCTGGACCTACAGGAACTTGCTCCCGAGCGTCGTGCGCAAGCGCTGGACCGATCGTCGCATCGATCGCGCGCGCTATTCGATGAGCCTGTTCGTCTGGTACTTCGGCACGCGCCGCCGCTACGACGACGTCGCCCACCACACCATCCTGCTCGGGCCGCGCTATCGCGAGCTGCTGGACGACATCTTCGAGCGCAAGGTGCTGGCGGAAGATTTCAGCCTCTACCTACATCGGCCGACGGCGACCGATCCATCGCTGGCGCCGTCCGGCTGCGATGCGTTTTACGTGCTGTCGCCGGTGCCGCATCTCCAGAGCGGGATCGACTGGGCGATCCAGGCCGAGCCTTACCGGCGGCGCATCGAACAGGCGCTCAGTGACAGCGTCCTGCCGAATCTCGAACGTGAAATCGTGACCTCGCGGCTTCTGACGCCGCAGGACTTCCAGGATCGGCTGTCATCCCATCGCGGGGCGGCGTTCGGGCTCGAGCCGATCCTGACCCAGAGCGCGTGGTTCCGGCCGCACAACAGGAGCGAGGAAGTCGACCGGCTGTACCTGGTCGGTGCGGGCACGCATCCCGGTGCCGGTCTTCCCGGCGTGCTGTCGTCGGCCCGCGTCCTCGACGACATCGTCCCCGACGCGCAATCGCTGGAGAGGATCGCATGACCGCTGCTTCCGACATCGCGGCCTGCAGGGAGCTCCTGCGCGGCGGTTCGCGGACATTTTTCGCGGCCTCGCTGGTCCTGCCGCGCGCCGTCAGCGATCCCGCGATCGCGCTGTATGCCTTCTGCCGCCTGGCCGACGATGCCGTCGACCTCGACGGTGGTCGTTCGGATGCCGTCGACAAATTGAGGGATCGCCTGGATCGCGCCTATGCCGGCCAGCCGCTGCCGTCGCCGGCGGATCGCGCGTTTGCGGGTGTGGTCACGCGCTTTGCCATTCCGCGAGAATTGCCGGAAGCTTTGCTCGAAGGATTGGCCTGGGACGTCGAAGGCCGTCGTTACGAGACGCTGGACGATCTGCTGGACTACGCCGCGCGGGTTGCCGGCGCCGTCGGGGCGATGATGTCGCTGCTGATGTGCCGCCGCGATCCGGCGATCGTCGCGCGGGCCTGCGACCTCGGCATGGCGATGCAGCTCACCAATATCGCTCGCGACGTGGGCGAAGACGCGCGCGCTGGCCGTCTCTATTTGCCGTTGGCATGGCTGTGCGAGGCCGGGATCGATCCTGAGGCTTGGCTGGCCGATCCGTATTATGATGCGCGCGTCGGCAGTGTGGTCAGTCGTCTGCTCAACGCCGCCGACAGCTTCTACCAGCGATCCATCGCCGGCATCGGGGCGCTGCCCGCGTCTTGCCGTTCCGGCATCCACGCCGCGCGGCTGATCTATGCCGAGATCGGTCGCGAACTCGAGCGCGGGAGGCTTGATTCGGTCTCGCGTCGCACCGTCGTGCCTGGAGCGCGCAAGCTTCGCCTGCTTGGCGATGCGTTGGCGCAGTCCTTGGCGCGCCCCGACATTGTCGGCGATCACGTCGAGCCCGCGGTTCGTTTCCTGGTGGATGCGGTCACAGCGTCCCAGCCGGCCTTCGCTCCTGCCACGTCGCCATCTCGGCGCAGGAGCGCGGTCGAACAGGCCGTCTGGGTGCTCGATCTGTTCGAGCGGCTCGAGCGCCGCGACCAGTTGTTGCGTGCGGGCGATGCTCCATGAGCGAGATGGGCGGGCTCGTCGAGTTCTGCCTGGTGGCGATGTTCGCACTCGGCTGGGGTGTGCTCGAATGGCAAGGACGCCGTCTCGATCGCAAGCGCGCCGAGCGCGAAGCGGCCGAGACCCGAACCGAAGACCGCTAGAACGACCTTCGCGGCATGCGGAAGGGCAGCATGGCCTGCACGATCGGCATCCGGAAACGATCGAGCGACAGGCTCTCGTGCATGATGTCGGCGGTCTCGCCGAACAGCTTCGCCGACAGTTGCGAGCGCGCATAGAACGGCGCGTCCTCGAGCGTCCGCGTCACGGTGACGGGCTGTTGCGGATCGCCGCGCGCGGTACGCGCGATACGCCAGCCGGTCGCACGCAGCTTCGTCCGAGGCCGCGGATCAAGATGCTCCGCCGTGCCGGTCCGGTCGAAACGCATGGCAAGCGCCGAATTGTTCTGATCGCGTGCGATCGTGTCATAAGAGACAATCGTCCCCTTGTGGGTGTCTGCGCGCGACCACTCCCAGCTCCTGAAGTCGCGCTCGAGCGGCGCATCTCCGTTGTTCATGTCGAAATAACCTTCGCCAAGCCAACGCATGGCGGGCTGTTGGAAATTGATCTGGACCCGCGAGCACGGCGCGATCGGGTGCCAGCGGTGGCGTCCAGCCGCGTCGAGGGCGAAGGCCTTGCTGGTCAATGCAGAGGGATAGACCCGGACGACGCCCTGCAGGCGGTGCGGAAATGGCGTCGCCACTTCGTTGATCCGGAACGTCAATGCTTCGCCGTTCCAATCGATACAGCTCGGGCCAATGACGAACGTATCCCGGTTGCGGCTGATCGCATTGCGGCTGCGCTCCGTCATCGCCCAATGCTTGCGATGTTCGCCATAGAGCGCGACGTTCAGCGCGCAATGATTGAGCGCGTCGCCGCGGCCGAGGCGGCGGGCAAGCGCATAATAGGGCGAGAAGACGCTACCAACGAAGGCGATCAGCGTGATGCCCTGCTTGCCGTCGTCGCTCAGCGCGTCGACATACCACCACGCATAGCCGTCTTTCGGGACGGGGCGGTCGAAGCGAGGTCCGCGATCAGGCTCGCCGCCGCCATTCGTCCCGATAGCGCCGCCATTGGCACGCCCGGTCCCGGATGGGCGCTCCCGCCCGCCAGGTAAAGTCCTGGAAGCTTCGTCCGCGCTCCCGGCCGTTGGAACGACGCCATCCAGCCGTGGGAGCTGCGGCCATAGAGCGCGCCGCCCGTTCCCGGAAACATCCGGTTGAAGTCGGTCGGCGTCGTCACCTCCGTCAATTCCGGAGATGTCTTGATGGTGAGGCCGCACCGTTCCAGCATTCCGAAGGTTCGCTTCGTGCATTCGTCGATCTCCGCTGGCGCGAATTGATGGTGGTCGCCGATAGCCGGTGCATTAGCGAGGATGAAGAGCCGCTGCGGCGAGGAATCCGCTGACGGCGCGTTGTCGCGATCCTGCGCGCAGACATAGACGGTTGGTTCGTCGGGCATCCGGCGGCGGCCGACGATGCTGTCGAATTCCGCGCGATAGTCGCGCGAGAAGAACACGGAATGACGCAGCAGCGGAAAGCCCGAGGCCGCAGCGACGCAGCTCCACGTCATGGCAGAAAGCGAACGCGCCTTTTCGGGAATGGTAGCAGTGGTTCGCGCGGCATCGACCCCGAACAGGCCGCTCGCCAGTGCCGCCACGTCGGCGGTCAGGACGACGTGGCCTGCCGCGACGCGCTCGCCATTGGCCAGCGCGACGCCGGAGGTGCGGCCGGATTCGACGATGACGCGCGATACTTCGGTGCCGTAATGAAATTGCACGCCGCGGCTCGCGGCCATCCCGGACATGATCGAGGCGAGGTGATGCATGCCGCCATCGACCAGCCAGACGCCCGCGCTCTCGACATGCGCAACGAGCATCAGCGTTGCCGGCGCGTCGAACGGTGACGAGCCGCAATAGGTCGCATAGCGGCCGAACAATTGCTGCAGCCGGGGATCGCTGAAATATCCACCCAGCGCTTTCCAGAGCGTCTGGAACGGCCTGATCGCCAGCAGATCGCGAAAGCCCGAATTGCGCAGCAAGGACGCCATGCGCGGCGCGGGCTCGCAGATGAATGGCCCTTTGAGAACGTCGAAGATCTTCTTCGCGTCCGCACTGAAAGCCCTGAAGCCCTCGGCGTCGGACCGGCCCGCAAAGCTGCCGATGGCATCCGCCGAGTGTTCCTGATCGGCGAAGAGGTCGAGCTGGCTGCCGTCGGTCCAGGCGTGGCGGGCGAGTACGTCCAACGATTGAAGCGCGATGTGGTCGTCGAGCCGCTCGCCGAGCGCGTCAAACAATTCGTCGAACACCCATCGCATGGTGAAGACGGTCGGGCCGCAATCGATGCGGCGATCGCCGAAAACGGCCTCACGCATCTTGCCGCCGGGGCCGGCTGTGCGCTCGATCACCGTGACGTCGAGGCCGCGCGCCGCAAGGGTCAGCGCGGCGCTCAGTCCCGCAATCCCGGCCCCGATCACGACCACCCGTTGGCTGCTCATCGCGCGCCTCAGAACAATCCGCTTGCAGTCCGACAATATCTGTCTATTCTAATTGACATGTCAAACGTCAATTAAATATGACATTTGGCTGGGCGTGACCCGAACCGGGGAGGCAGGCCATGGACGTCGCGGCGCGGATCGAGAGTGCTCTCACTCAGGCGGTCGGATCCGCCGGGCAGGCCGGATGTCCACCCCGGCTGGCGGCGGCAATGCGGGCCGCGGTTTTCCCCAAGGGCGCACGCGTCCGTCCCCGATTGTGCCATGCCGTCGCAAGCGCATGCGGCGACGATGAACCCGAAGCGACGGCGGCGGCAGGGGCCGCGATCGAGCTGCTGCATTGTGCGTCGCTGGTGCATGACGATCTGCCCTGTTTCGACGATGCCGCGATCCGCCGCGGGCGTCCGTCGGTGCATGCTGCCTTCGGCGAGCCACTCGCGGTTCTCGCGGGCGACGCGCTGATCGTGCTCGCATTCCAGACCATGGCGCGCGCAGCATGTTCGCCACGACGCTTGACGCGCCTGATCGCAACGGTCGGTGCGGCGGTGGGCGTGCCCCATGGCATCGTTGCCGGCCAGGCCTGGGAGTGCGAAGCGGAAATCGATCTGTCGCACTATCATCGGTCCAAGACCGGCGCGCTGTTTGCCGCCGCGACGATCTGCGGCGCCGCAGCGGCAGGCGCCGACGATCCCGACGCCTGGCGCAGCCTCGGTGAAAAGATCGGCGAGGCCTATCAGGTCGCCGACGACATCAGGGACGCTGCGAGCGATGAAGAGGAAGCCGGCAAGCCGGTCGGTAAAGACGTCGCGCTCGGCCGTCCCAGCGCCGTAATCCGCTATGGACTCACCGGCGCGATCTCCTATCTGCACGAGCTCGTCGCCGACGGTATCCGCACGATGCCGCCCTGCGCCAACGCGCACGAGCTCAAGATGCTGATGGAGCAGGAAGCGAAGCGCCTGGTGCCGAAACGTCTGGCGCAATTCGCCGCATAACAATTGTCGAGGCCAACCATGGCCCTCAGCGATGGGATGGAATCGCGCCGCGTCTTGCGCGATGGCTGGCGCGGATTCCGTGATTTCCTGCTGTCCAGCAGGCGTTTTCAGCGTCTTGCAGCGGCATTTCCGTTGACCCGGCCGATTGCGCGGCGGCGTGCGGCGCAATTGTTCGATCTCTGTGCTGGCTTCGTCTATTCGCAGGTCCTGGTCGCCTGCGTCCGGCTGAATGTGTTCGCGCAATTGCAGGGCGGGGCGCTGCCGGCCGCGACGCTGGCGGCACGTGCATCGATTCCAGTCGACGCGATGACGATCTTGCTCGACGCGGCCGCATCGCTTCAGTTGTTGGAGCGCCGCGGCCGCGAGCGTTACGGCCTCGGCCCGCTCGGGGCCGCGCTGCTCGGCAATCCCGGCATCGCGGCGATGGTCGAGCATCATGCGGCGCTTTATGCCGATCTTGCCGATCCCGTCGCGCTACTGCGGGGCGAGCCGGGCGAGCGCAGGCTTGCGCACTATTGGCTTTATGCCGACGGAACGTCGCCTTCCGCGCTGACGCGCGAGGCGGTCTCGCCCTATACCGCGTTGATGTCGGCCTCTCAGCCGATGGTCGCGGAGATGGTGTTGAGTGCCTATTCCTTTGCGCGGCATCGCTGCCTGCTCGATGTCGGTGGCGGCGACGGCAGTTTCCTGATTGCAGCCGGAGAGCAGGCCCCAGGGCTCGAGCTGAAATTGTTCGACCTGCCCGGCGTCGCCGCGATCGCGCGCGAACGGCTGGCCGCGGCCTCGCTCGGTCATCGTGCGTCGGTGATCTCAGGAAGTTTTCTCGTGGATCCGCTGCCGCAGGGAGCCGACGTGATCTCGTTGATCCGCGTCGTGCATGACCATGACGACGACGTGGTATTGCAATTGTTCGCGCGCGTGCGAGAGGCGCTGCCGAGAGATGGTGTGCTGGTGATCGGCGAGCCGATGTCCGGCTCGGGGGCCGATACGGTCGGCGCTTATTTCGGCGTCTATCTCCACGCCATGGGCAGCGGCCGTCCCCGCAGCTTTGCTGCGTTGCGGGAAATGTTGAGCCAATCCGGCTTCACGGATGTTCGCGCGCGTTCGACCCGAATTCCAATGATCGCGAATGTCATCGTCGCGCGCGCCTGACAAAATGTGTTAATTATAGTTGACATAAAAAATAGTCAGGATAGCCTGACACTCAAATAAGCATTCCGCCGGGGATTGGGCAGATGGATGCGTTGGCCGTAGTGCTGGAGAATCCTGGGCAACTCGCGTTGTGGCGGCTGCCTTTGGCCAAGATCTCCGATGGGGATATCGCAGTCGACGTCGAATGGACGGCGATCAGCACCGGCACCGAACGCTTGCTGTTCGAAGGGCGCATGCCTGCCTTCCCTGGCATGGGTTATCCGCTGGTCCCCGGCTATGAAGCGGTTGGCCGCGTCACATCCTGCGACGCTGATTCAGGTTTCCGCAAAGGCGAGCGCGTGTTCGTGCCTGGCGCAGCCGGTTGCTTCGGCGAGGTGCGTAGCCTGTTCGGCGCAGCCGCCTCGCATCTGGTGGTGCCGGCGAAGCGCGTGATTGCCTGCGATGAAGCGCTCGGCGAGCAGGGCGCACTGCTCGCGCTGGCCGCGACGGCGTATCACGCGTTGCGCGGCGGCGCGAAGCCCGATTGCATCGTCGGACATGGCGTGCTCGGGCGGCTGCTGGCGCGCCTCACCATTGCACTCGACGGCGCGCCGCCGGTCGTGTGGGAGCGCGATGCCGATCGTGCCAGAGGTGCAGTCGGCTACGAGGTCATCGATCCCGCCGCCAATACAAGGCGGGACTATCGCGTCATCTGCGATGTCAGCGGCGATGCGTCGCTGCTCGATCATCTCATCGCTCATGTTGCCCCCGGCGGCGAGATCGTTCTCGCCGGCTTCTACAGCGCGCCGCTCAGCTTCGTCTTCCCGCCGGCCTTCATGCGCGAGGCGCGAATCCGCATCGCCGCCGAATGGCGCCACGAAGATCTGGTTGCGGTGCGCGATCTCGTCGACAGCGGGAAGCTCTCGCTCGACGGCCTGATCAGCCACCGCGCCGATGTCACAACCGCGAGCGAAGCCTACCGGATCGCGTTCGACGATCCCTCATGCCTGAAAATGGCCCTCGACTGGAGAGCATGCGCATGAACGTCCATTCCAAGCTGAGCGCCATGACGGACAATCTTCGTGCGGAAGCCGCGATCGAGCCGGACGCACCGGTCACGACGGCGCCGACCAAGACGACGCAGATCATCGCGATCTACGGCAAGGGCGGTATCGGCAAGAGTTTCACACTCGCGAACCTCTCCTACATGATGGCGCAGCAGGGCAAGAAGGTGCTGCTGATCGGGTGCGATCCCAAGAGCGACACGACCTCGCTGCTGTTTGGTGGACGCGCCTGTCCGACCATTTTGGAGACCTCGTCGAAAAAGAAGCTGGCCGGCGAGGACGTCAAGATCGGCGACGTCTGCTTCAAGCGCGATGGCGTCTTCGCCATGGAGCTCGGAGGGCCCGAAGTCGGCCGTGGCTGCGGCGGCCGCGGGATCATCCACGGTTTCGAGCTGATCGAGAAGCTCGGCTTCCATGATTGGGGATTCGACTACGTATTGCTCGACTTCCTCGGCGACGTCGTCTGCGGCGGCTTCGGCCTGCCGATCGCGCGCGATATGTGCCAGAAAGTGATCATCGTCGGCTCAAACGATCTGCAGTCGCTCTACGTCGCCAACAATGTCTGTTCGGCCGTGGAGTATTTCCGCAAGCTCGGCGGCAATGTCGGCGTCGCCGGCATCGTCATCAACAAGGACGACGGCACCGGCGAGGCCACCGCCTTTGCCGACGCGGTCGGCATACCCGTGCTGTCGTCGATCCCCGCCGACGACGATATCCGTCGCAAGAGCGCAAGCTACCAGATCATCGGCAGGCCGGGCACGCCCTGGGCGCCGCTGTTCGAGAGTCTCGCGGCCAACGTCGCCGAAGCGCCGCCGCGGCAGCCGAAAACCCTGACGCACGATGGATTGCTGAGCTTGTTCAAGAGCTCGGATGTCGGCCGCGACGTCGTGCTCGAGCAGGCGACGCTGGAAGACATGTGCGGTGCCCAGGCAATCGCGAAGCCGTCGCTCGAAGTGATCTACGACAACGTCTGATCGGAAATGACGCGATGACCGATGCAGTTCATCTTAATGCAACAGGCTCAGCGGGCGACGTAGCGAGCGCCAATGCATCCAATATCGCTGCATCGGTCGCGGCCGGGGACGGGCTCGGTTGCCATGCCGGCAAGGATGAGCTGAAGAAGGCTGCCGAAGCTGCCGGCAAGAGCGAGACCCTGGCGCAGTATGCCAGGGATTATCCGGTCGGGCCGCACGACCAGCCGCAGAGCATGTGTCCGGCGTTCGGATCGTTGCGCGTGGGATTGCGCATGCGTCGAACAGCGACGGTGCTGTCGGGCTCGGCCTGTTGCGTCTATGGATTGACCTTCACTTCGCACTTCTATGGTGCGCGCCGCAGCGTTGGCTACGTGCCCTTCAACTCGGAGACGCTGGTCACCGGAAAGCTGTTCGAGGACATCCGCGACGCCGTATTCAAGCTGGCCGATCCCGATCACTACGATTCGATCGTCGTCATCAATCTCTGCGTTCCAACCGCGTCGGGTGTTCCGTTGCAGATCCTGCCCAAGGAGATCAACGGCGTTCGTGTCATCGGCATCGACGTGCCCGGCTTCGGCGTGCCGACGCACGCGGAAGCCAAAGACGTGCTCGCGGCCGCGATGCTGAACTATGCCCGGCGTGAGGCCGAGCAGGGTCCTGTGCAGGCACCGCGCCTTACCCCAGGCGATCGGCCGACCGTGACCCTGCTCGGCGAAATGTTCCCGGCCGATCCTGTCGGCATCGGGATGTTGCTCGCGCCGCTCGGTCTGGCTGCAGGACCTACGGTCCCAACACGCGAATGGCGCGAGCTCTATGGTGCGCTCGATTGCGCTGCCGTTGCCGCTATTCATCCGTTTTACAAGGCGTCGATCCGCGAGTTTGAAGCCGCTGGACGAGCGATCGTCGGTTCGGCCCCGGTCGGCCGGGATGGCACGGCCGCCTGGCTGGAATCGATCGGTGCGGCCTGCGGCATCGCACGGAGCACCGTCGATGCCGCCCAGAACGCGGTGTTGCCGGCAATATCAGGCGCACTCGCGGCAACGCCGATCAACGGGCGCATCACGCTCTCCGGCTACGAGGGCTCCGAGCTTCTGGTCGGTCGCCTGCTGGTCGAGAGCGGTGCGGATCTGCGTTATGTCGGCACGGCCTGTCCGCGCACGCCTTGGTCGGATCCTGATCGCGAATGGCTCGAAGCGAAGGGTGTACGGGTGCAATACCGGGCGTCGCTGGAGCAGGATCTCGCCGCCATGGAAGAGTTCTTGCCGGATCTCGCCATAGGCACCACGCCTGTGGTGCAGAAAGCGAAGGCGAGGGCGATACCCGCGCTGTATTTCACCAATCTGATCTCGGCGCGCCCGCTGTTCGGTGTTGCCGGAGCGGGATCGCTGGCGCAAGTCGTCAATGCTGCGATCGCAGGCAAGTCGCGCTTCGACACCATGCGCGAATTTTTCGAGGGCGTCGGTGAAGGCGACAAGGCCGGCATCTGGCAGGACATGCCGGTTCAGCGCCCGGATTTCCGCGAGAAGTTCCGCAAGGCCGCTGCCGCGCAGGCGAAGAAGCGCAAGTCCGAGGAGATGGTGTAATGCTGATCCTCGATCACGATCGCGCTGGCGGCTATTGGGGCTCGGTCTACGCCTTCACCGCGATCAAGGGCCTGCAGGTGATCATCGACGGTCCGGTCGGCTGCGAGAATCTGCCTGTCACGTCCGTGCTGCATTACACCGATGGTCTGCCGCCGCACGAACTGCCGATCGTGGTCACGGGCCTCGCCGAAGAAGAGCTCGGCCAGAAAGGCACCGAGCATGCAATGAAGCGCGCCCGGGCCGTACTCGACCCCGATTTACCCGCCGTGGTGGTCACAGGGTCGATCGCCGAGATGATCGGCGGCGGCGTGACGCCCGAAGGCAGCAACATCAAGCGCTTCCTGCCGCGGACGATCGACGAGGACCAATGGCAGAGCGCCAATCGCGCGCTGTCCTGGCTGTGGAGCGAATACGGTCCGCGCAAGATTCCCGAACGCAAGCCGCGCGCGGAGGGTAGCAAACCACGCGTGAACATCATTGGTCCGATGTACGGCATGTTCAACATGCCGTCAGATCTCGCCGAGATCCGCCGTCTCGTCGAAGGGATCGGTGCCGAGATCAACATGGTCTTTCCGCTTGGCAGCCATCTCGCCGACATTCCGAAGCTCGTCAACGCCGATGCCAATGTCTGCATGTATCGCGAATTCGGACGGCTGCTGTGCGAGACGCTGGAGCGGCCCTATCTGCAGGCGCCGATAGGACTGCACTCGACGACGGCGTTCCTGCGCTCGCTCGGCGAGATTCTCGGGATCGACCCGGAGCCCTTCATCACGCGCGAGAAGCACACCACCATCAAGCCGCTCTGGGACCTCTGGCGTTCAGTGACGCAGGACTTCTTCGGCACCGCAAGCTTCGGCATCGTCGCCAACGAGACCTACACGCGCGGAGTGCGAAACTTCCTCGAAACCGAGATGGGGCTGCCCTGCATGTTCGGCTTCGCGCGCACAGCCGGAACCAAGACGGACAACGAGGCCATCCGCAAGGCGGTGCATGAGAAGACACCGCTGGTGCTGTTCGGCAGTTACAACGAACGCATGTACGCCTCCGAGGCGGGCGGCCGGGCGATCTACATTCCGGCGTCGTTCCCCGGCGCCGTGATCCGTCGGCACACCGGAACACCCTTCATGGGGTATGCGGGCGCGACGTATCTCGTGCAGGAAGTGTGCAACGCGCTGTTCGACGCGCTGTTTCACATTCTTCCCCTGGCGACCAGCCTCGACAAGATCGAGGCCACACCGTCGCGCGTCCATCGCGAACTCGCCTGGGACGAGGACGCCAAGCTCGCGCTCGACCGCATGGTCGACAATCAGCCCGTGCTGGTGCGGATCTCCGCGGCCAAGCGCCTTCGCGACGCCGCCGAACGCGGCGCGCGCCGATCGGGCGGCGAGCGCGTGACGGCGGACATTCTTGCCGAGGCCAACACATCGCTGGAAGGGCAGGCGGCATGAGCAGCAAATCGCACTTCAACCGGGAAGGAGAGGCCGATGTCGCTCTATGAAGGCACGCATCGTCACGCAGCTTCGGGCTCGAAGCCAGGTTTCGAATATCTGCTGGTTTATGCGGCCTGTTTCGCCGCTTACCTCGTTCCGGTCGCGATCCGGCGCATCAACGCTCGCAGGGGCCGTGACTCGCAACAGCGTCACTCGATCTTCGGTGAAACCAGCGCGCTCGCTGCGAACTGCGCATCGTCGTCGTTCGTGGGCTTGTGACAGGGAGTTCGTGCGGCTTGCCGCACGGATGGCCATGCCGGCAACGGGATGGCATTCGACGCCGCTCATACTTCGGGCGGCATCCGGCCGAAAGGCCAACATAGGAGGTACCACACATGGTGGACGTACCAAATACGGGACGCTCTCTGTCGGGGCTGACCGAAGCGGAAGCCAAGGAATTCCACAGCATCTTCATGACGAGCTTTGTGATCTTCACGGTGATTGCGATCATCGCGCACATTCTCGCCTGGATGTGGCGTCCCTGGCTGCCGGGCCCCGGTGGGTATAAGGCGGCGATGGATGGAGCAATCCACTACGCCAGCATCGTTGGCTCCTACCTGACCTGAAGAAGGAGAAGACTATGTGGCGCTTGTGGTTGTTGTTCGATCCGCGCAGGACGTTGGTCGCCCTGTTCACGTTCCTGTTTGCGCTGGCACTGGTGATTCACTTCATCCTGCTCAGCACGAACCGGTTCAATTGGCTGGAGGGGCCCCGTCCGGCAAAGACGTCGTCGATTTCCGAACCGGCGACACCGCTCAAGCTCGGCTAGGGCTCGATACCTGGAAGCGGGCGAATCCGGACGACAGATCTGGTTCGCCCGCTCCCAATTCATACAGCGAGGCCGCATCGTAAGCACCGGAGGAATGACCGATGGCCATGCTCAGCTTTGAACGTAAATACCGCGTCCGCGGCGGGACGCTGATCGGCGGCGATCTCTTCGATTTCTGGGTTGGCCCGTTCTATGTTGGCTTCTTCGGGGTGACGACGATCTTCTTCACGTTCGTCGGCGTGTCGCTCATTCTGTATGCGGCGTCCCTGGGGCCGACCTGGAACGTCTGGCAGATCAGCATCAATCCGCCCGATGCAAAATACGGCCTATCCTTTGCGCCATTGGCGGAGGGCGGCTTCTGGCAGCTCATCACGGTCTGCGCGCTCGGTGCATTCGTCTCGTGGGCGCTGCGCGAGGTCGAGATCTGCAGGAAGCTCGCGATCGGCTATCACGTGCCGTTTGCGTTCGGCTTCGCCATCTTCGCCTATTTCACCCTCGAGGTGATCCGCCCGGTGCTGATGGGATCGTGGAGCTATGGCTTCCCCTACGGCATCATCACGCATCTCGATTGGGTGTCGAACACCGGCTACCAGTTCGGAAACTTCCACTACAACCCCGCGCACATGATCGCGATCACGTTCTTCTTCACCACCTGCTTCGCGCTGGCGCTGCACGGGTCTCTCATCCTGTCGTCGACCAATCCCGGCCGCGGCGAGGAGGTCAAATCGCCGGAGCATGAGAACACGATGTTCCGCGATCTGCTCGGCTACTCGATCGGGACGCTCGGAATTCACCGGCTCGGCCTGTTCCTGGCGCTGTCGGCGGTGTTCTTCAGCGCCGTCTGCATCGTGATCAGCGGGCCGGCGTGGCTGCGGCCGGAAGGCGCCCTGTGGTCGGATTGGTGGGAATGGTGGCGCAGCGTGCCGATCTGGACGCCGCACGGTTGAATGGAGGTCGCAATGGCCGAATATCAGAACATCTTCACGCAGGTGCAGGTCCGCAGTCCCATCTATCCTGGCATCCCCTTGCAGCCCGGAGTCTGGGAGCGCATCGGAAAGGGCGGTCACCATTACTGGCTCGGCAAGATCGGCGATGCGCAGATCGGGCCGCTCTATCTGGGCTTCTTCGGTCTCGCCTCACTGATGGCGGGCTTCGTCGCGATCGAGATCATCGGTCTCAACATGCTGGCGTCCGTCAACTGGAGCCCGCTGGAGTTCATCCGGCAGTTTCCGTGGCTCGCGCTGCAGCCGCCGGCGCCGGAATATGGACTGCAGATCTTTCCGCCCCTGCAGGAAGGCGGCTGGTGGCTGATGGCCGGCTTTTTCCTGACGACCTCGATCCTGTTGTGGTGGGTGCGGACCTATCGCCGCGCCCGCGCGCTGGGGCTCGGCACCCATGTCTCGTGGGCGTTCGCGGCGGCGATCTGGCTCTATCTCGTGCTCGGCTTCATCCGGCCGATCCTGATGGGAAGCTGGAGCGAGGCAGTGCCGTTCGGCATCTTCCCGCATCTGGACTGGACCAACAATTTCTCGATCACGCACGGCAACCTGTTCTACAACCCCTTCCACATGCTCTCGATTGCATTCCTCTACGGCTCTGCATTGCTGTTCGCGATGCACGGCGCGACCGTGCTCGCCATCAGCCGTTACGGCGGCGAGCGCGAGATCGAGCAGGTCGTCGATCGCGGGACGGCGTTCGAACGCGGTGCGCTGTTCTGGCGCTGGACCATGGGATTCAATGCGACGGCCGAATCCATCCATCGCTGGGCCTGGTGGTTCGCCGTGCTTTGCCCCTTGACCGGCGGCATCGGTATCCTACTGTCCGGAACGGTCGTCGATAACTGGTTCGACTGGGGTGTGAAGCACGGTCTGGCGATGCCTCGATAAGCCGGAAAGCCGGGGGGATTGCATGCTCGAACGAACTGATCACGCCGGGCTCGCATTGCGCCCGGCGAGCCTGCTGGAAGCTCTGCGGGAGCGAACGCGGGATCTGCATGTTCGGGCGGAGCGGTCGGGGATCATCGCCGATATCCTGAAGGGCCGTTGCACGCGTGAGGACTATGCGCGCCTGCTGCGAAGCCTGCTTCCCGTCTATCAGGCGCTCGAGCAGCAATTGGCGGGGCGCGCCGGATCAATTGCGATCACTCCGATCTTTCGTCCGGAGCTCGCGCGCGCAGGTGCGATATCTGAAGATCTGCGTTATTTCCCGCCTGGCCGTGACGAACAGTCGCCGGCGGTGCTGCGATATGTCAGCGCCATTCTGGCGGCCTCGGAGGGCGACGGCAGCCGCCTGATTGCGCATGCCTATGCGCGCTATCTCGGCGATCTCAGCGGCGGCCAGATTCTCAGCCGCCTGCTTGCCCGCTCGCTCGACCTTCCGCCGGAAGCGCTGTCGTTCTATGCCTTCCCCGGGATTTCCGACATCGGCGCCTTCAAGTCGGACTATCGGGCCGCCATCGATCGGGCCGGCGACGAGAGCGAGGATTTCGATGCTGTCGTCGAAGAAGGCGCGCTGGCCTTCGAGCTGAACATCGATCTTTCGCTCGCGCTTCAGGCGGACGTTACGCAGCCGCTTCGCGACTAGCTGTCCGAATGCGAGGTGTGCCAGACCAGATGCTCGAGGATGTCGAGCGTCCGGCTTGTGGAGCTGCGAATGCTGTCGAGCATCTCGGGCATCCGGCTGATCTCCGCGCCATGCGTGACCTCGAGCGCCGCGAGCTGCGCGTTTTCCACGGCTGATGCGGCAAGCTCCTGATAAAGCAGGCTGGCGCTCGAATCGAGTCGCAGGCTCGGCCGCCGCGGGCCGGCTATGTCTTCCTGGAATCGGGTCCGCGCCGACTCCGCCGCCTTGCGGTCGCTGAGGTCGGAAAAAATCATGACGAAACCGAGCACGCGCTCGTGCGGCCCGACCACCGGGTCGGCACGCACCATCAGGGAGCGCCGCTGGGCTCCGTTGCTGTCGATCTGCAATTCGCCACGCCAGCTTCGCTTGTTGCGCAGGAGATCTTCGAGGTTGACGCGGAATTCGGCCGGCGAGGCGAAATAGCTGCTGAGATCGCGCAGGTGAGGCAGATGCGGATGCGATGCCCGCAATTGCTCTTCGAAGGCTTCATTCAACAGCAGGATGCGGCCTTCGACATCGGCGATGATGACGGGCTGTTCCGAGCGCGTCACCTGGCGGCTGATGGTTTCGAGCTGATCCTGGGCGATCACCATGCGCACCGAGCGAAACTGCAGTGCAACGTCAGCGACGGTCTCGCCTATCATGCGCGCGGAGGATATTTCGGCAGCCGACCAGGGATCGGACTTGCCTTCCACCAGCTGGTGCCACTGGGCGAACGACCGTCGTGGCGACAGATCGGATGGATCATCGCCGATGATGACGGCCTTGAGCGGATCGCCGCCCCAAGTCACGGTCGTGATGCGCTCCGGCCTGAACCAGACCAGATATTCGCCTGAACTTGCAGAGAGAGGCACCGCGATGAGGCCGCTGGCGACGGAGCGCAGATCGATGAAGGACGGCTCGTCGATCGTCAGCGAAGCCGTGACGAGGTCTTCCGGTCTCGCGCTCGCCGGGTCCGTCCGCTTGCGGTCGAGCCAGGCGCCGATCTCGCGGATCCGTTGCGTCCCGGGGACGTCGCCGGTCGTTGTCACTTGTCCCTCGAACAAGAGCGCCGCGCCGGAAGCGCCGAGCGGCTGGAGCAGTGACTGCGCGCCGTCGAACAGCGCGGTCTGCCAGTCGCCGTCACGCGACACGGCTTCGATCAGGCGCTGCTCGATCCTGCGCACCACGAGTTCGGACTGACTCTGCGCGAAGCTCTCGAGCGCTGCGATCCGGATCGCGCAGGCCTCCGCCAGCGCCTCGCACACGGCTCTCATGTCGAAGGGAATGAAGCGCGGGGAGTAGTGGTGGCAGGCGACCAGCCCCCAAAGCCGGTTGCACACCATCAGCGAGCACACCAGCGTCGCGCCGACGCCCATGTTCTGCAGATATTTCTGGTGGATCGGCGACATGCTGCGCAGGCAGCTCAGGGACATATCGAGATCGCGGCCGTTCAGCGGCGACAGGCGCGGCTGCAGCGGCACCGGCGTATAGTTGACGTCGACCAGCAGGCGGACACGGTTGCGCTCGTAGAGCTTGCGCGCGATCTGCGGAATATCGGATGCCGGATAGCGGTTGCCGAGGAAGGCCTCGAGGTCCTGACGCCGCCGCTCGGAGAACACTTCGCCGTGGCCTTCATCGTCGAAGCGATAGACCATCACGCGGTCGTAGCCGGTGATCTCCTTGAAGATCGCGGCGGTCTCGTCGCAGAGCGCACGCAGCGAAGACGAGGAGGTGATGCGGTGAAAGGCGCCGTCGAGCGCGGGCGTGGGGTCGGCCGATGGAGCGGCAGGCTCGAGCTCCAGCATGAGACCGCCGTTCGCGGGACGATGGACGGTGCAGTCGAAGCGCTGCTGCGGACTGCCGAGACTGCAGCGAACGGTCATCGGCTTCGAATGCAGCGGACCTGACAGGTGCGGCAGGATTTGCAGCAGCAGATTGCCGTCGAAATCGGAGAGCGGACGGCCGACGATCGGGCTGACCTTGAGAATGTCGCCGGCGTTGGCGCTGGCCTGAATGACGATGTTGTCGGGTTCCCGCACGACGAGAAGCGCGCCATGGGGCTGGATCGATCCTGCAAGGTGAATCTGTTCGCGCTCGCAATTGGCGAGCGTCGCCTGTCCGAAGGCCGGCGATGCAAGAGGGACCGAGGTCAACTAACCCCCCTTATGTTTCCTCACTGTCCGGTGCTATCCGGTTCTTTGTCGTCGATTTTATACCGATCGAGTTTGGCGTAAAGGCTCTGCCGGCTCAACCCCAGGATGTCTGCGGCTGTCGTGCGGTTGCCTTCGGCAAGTTGCAGTGCGGCACGAACGTAATACTGCTCGACCACCTCGACGGTGCTCTTTACCAGTTTTCGCAATGGCGTCTTGCCGACGGTCTCGTTCATCGACGCCAGCGCCGTTCGCAGACTGTCGCTTTCGGGGCTCGGCGACAGCCGCCGCGCCACGTTGCGCAGCACAAGGACGATCCTGATGTCGTCACCCTGCCGATAACCGGATGCGGAGATCTCGATCTCGGTCTCCGTGCCGAGCTCGCCCTGAACCGTGGTCGACAGCAGCCGCACCATCCCGTGGCGCTGGATATTCGAAATCAGCACGGACAGGTCGGCGCCTGGACGCGACAGCCAGCGGCCGAGATTTTCGCCCGTCGCGGCTCCGGTCGATCCGATTTCGACGAGCTCGGTGAAAGCCCGATTGGCGCGCTTGATGTCGCCATTGTTGTCAATGATCGCCACCGCGTCGGGGAGGCGATCAAGCAGCCCGTCGAGGTCTTCGTGCTCGGCCACGGCCGCCCCGCCCGGCTTTCCGATCGGGGTCATTTGCAGCAGAAAAACAGGCGTCGATTCCTGCGTCATCAAGGAGCCGCGCAACGTCCACGGCGTGCCTTCCGCGCCGAGATGAATCACGATGCCGGGCGCCTTGCCCTGGTCGCGCACCCGGCGCAGCATCAATTCGACCGGCTCACGATCCTTGGCGGCGATTTCCTGAAGGAAGTCCCGGCCGACCAGGCCGTCCTTGCGGCGTCCGGTGCCGGCCAGTGCGTTGGCGGCAGTTCGATTCGCTTCCGCGACGCGCAGATCGGCCACCTTGACCAGCAGGACTGCGTCGTTGGAATCCTCGATCACCAGGCGATATCGCGTTTCGATCTCGCGGAGCTTCCAGTAATCGCGTTCGATGGTCTGCTGCGCGGAGATCAGCCGCGCCTGCAGTTCGGCGACTGCCTGCAGGTTCTTGCCGATCGCGAGCATGCCGGCGCGGCCGCCGAGCAGAACCGTCGTGAACTCCATCGGGAGTTCGAGGCCGCTCGGGAATTTCTGCGTGATCTGGCGGAACGCGGAGATGCCGGTCCGCTGCGTGTCCTGCATCATGCGCTGGATCTTGTCGGCAGCGCTGCCGACGACGTCCGACCACGGACGTCCCACCCAGGCGTCGATGTTTTCCTTGGACATGGCGGGAGCCAGCGTCACTTCGCGAATGACGCCGTCCATATCGAGAAGCAATGTCACGTCGGGTTGGGGAGCGTTGAACTCCGACATCGCACTCTGCATCCAGGTTTATTTCAATCGCAGGATTGAGTGGCCAACTGCGACCCGTGCGATTGACGAGGGTCTCGGTGAAGCAATGCTAACACATCGACAGTCCGGTCAATGTGTTCGTTTGCCTGCGCGGACCGGATAGTGTCAAGCCAAATTTACGGGCACCGCCGGCGCCATCCAGATCGAGCCGTTTTGGGCCATTTAACAGGGCGCCTGCAGGAACAAAAATGCTGCCATACGATTGTGAACGACAAGTTAGATTGACAATTATTGTTGTTAAGTAATCATAACGAAATCGCCAAGCAATCCATCCGGGAGGAAAAATGACCGTCGGAAAAGTGGCCACCACCGCGGCTTTCGTCACTGCCGTCGTACTGTTGCCGTCTGCGAGCTTCGCCGCAGGCGAAGGCGCTGGCGGCGATGCAGCCAAGGGCGAGCAGATTTTCAAGCAGTGCATGACCTGCCATCGCATTGGTCCCGATGCGAAGAACATGGTTGGTCCCGTCCTGACAGGCGTGATCGGCCGGCAATCCGGTACCGCACCGGGCTTTGCCTATTCCGATCTCAACAAGCATGCGGGGGAGAATGGCCTCGTGTGGAGCGAGGATCTCATCTTCGAATATCTGCCCGATCCCAACGCATTCCTGAAGAAATTCCTCACCGACAAGGGCAAGGCCGATCTCGCTACCGGCTCGACCAAGATGGCGTTCAAGCTTGCCAACGAGCAGCAGCGCAAGGACGTCATCGCCTATATCAAGACGTTCTCGCCCGACAAGAAGTAGTCGCTCGTCAACGCCAGCGTTGCCGGAGATCGGCAACGTTGGCCACCCCCGCCAGTGCCAGGCACGCGGTGTACCACGGCCAGGAATAGTCGCTCAAGGACAGGCGCAGCGCCAGCAGCAGCAGCGCGCCCGCCGCCAGGTTTGGCAGCAATTGAGCTGGCGCGATGCCGCGCCGCGTCGCGTGCCAGTACAGCGTGATCGCGATGATCTCGGCCGCGACGATCAGCAGGATCAGGTCGACGGCGTGAACGCCCGACAGAAAATCGATCATCGAAACCAAATCCTTCGTCAAGTCGCGCGCGCGAGCCCGGTCAGGTGTGCGATGTTCTTGAAGAAGATCCGCACATGCGAGAGCGGCCTGGCGCGCACCAGGGCCTTGTTCATGTAGGCATCCCAGGTCAGTTGCTGGACGTCGCGGTCCCGGCAGATGGCGACGAAGCGCTCGCGGCGACTGTCGTTGGTGTACCAATAGCGCTGCATCAGCCCGAGGATCCAGAACACGCCGCCATGCAGGCGCATGAAGCGCTTGCGCGCGCGCTTCAGCTCCCGCGCATCGCCCGTCAGCAGGAATTGATGGACCGCATCGGCCACGAAGCGCCCGCAGGCCATCGCGTAGTAGATCCCTTCACCGGACGCCGGCGCCACGACGCCGGCGGCATCGCCCGCCAGCAAGACGTCGCGGCCGTTGTCCCATCGCTTGAGCGGTTCGAGCGGGATTGGCGCGCCTTCGCGTCGAACGGTCGGCGCCTGGTCGAGGCCAAGCGTCTGCCGCAACTCGCTCACCGAGCCGCGCAGGGAAAATCCCTTGCAGGCGCTGCCGGTGCCGATGCTGGTGGTGGCGCCGTGCGGGAATATCCAGCTGTAGAAGTCCGGCGACAGCTTGCCGCGATAGATCACGTCGCATCGCGTACCGTCGAAGGGGATCCGTCCCTGCTCGGGTGACCGAACGATCTCGTGGTAGGCGAAGACGTAGCGAATGCCGTCCGCGCCGGGGATGCATTGACGGCCGATCGCCGAGAGCGCGCCATCGGCGCCGATCACGGCACGGGCGCGGATCGTGATCGGCTGCACGACACCATTTGCGTCGCGCGACTCGTACACGAGCGTCGCCATGCCGTCATGGTCGCGTTGAAACTGCTTGAAGGTCCCGGTCCGCCGCTCTGCTCCCGAGCGCGCGGCGCGCTCGCGCAGCCATTCGTCGAAAACGTCGCGATCGACCATGCCGACAAAGCCGCCGTCGATCGGCATGTCGACCTGCCTGTCGGTGGGCGACACCATTCTCGCGGACGAAATCCGCGCGACTAGAAGCCCGTCGGGGATCTCGAACTCGGCGATCAGCCGCGGCGGGACCGCGCCACCGCATGGCTTGATCCGGCCGGCCCGGTCGAGCAGCAGCACCTGGTATCCGCGGCGAGCGAGATCATTGGCTGCGGTGGCACCCGCAGGCCCGCCTCCGACGACCGCGACATCGAATGTTCGGGCCTGCATCATGTCGCGCTCCTTGCCTGGCTTGCCATGGCCAGCGAACTCTCGGTGTCATCGCTCGACAGTGGCTTGCCGATCCACACCGCGAGCCACGCCGCCACGACGAACAGGCCGGCTTCGGCTGCAAATACGGCCGCGTAAGAGAGCGATGGCGACGGCAGCATGTGCCGCGCGGCATCGCTGGCGAGCGTGCCCAGGAGACCGCCGAGGCCGAACGAGATCGCCTGCGATGCGCCCCACACGCCCATGCGCGTGCCTTCGCGGTCGCGCTGTCCGGTGCCGACCAGATTCATCATCGCCCCGATCGCGGCGATCGCATAGACGCCGTTGGTGATGCCGAGCGCCAGCACCGAGAGCTGGAGCGGCCAGGGAGGGCCGAAGAGTGCCGCAAGCGCGAGGCTGGACAAGGCCAGCGCCGATGCGATGCAGCCACCCATGATCCAGGGTCGCGTGCGCGTTCGCCATGACGGCACCAGCATGTTGATGACGGGAACGAGGATCATGCCGATCAGGGCGCCGCTATGTTGGGTGCCCGACAATCTCGTCGTTTCGCCCGGTGTCATGCCGAACACCGCGCCGGCGAACGGCTCGAGGATGAGGTCCTGGGCGCTGTAGGCGAGCATCGAGACGAAGATGAAGATCGCGAAACGCCGGACCTTTGCGTCTGCCCATATCTCCTTCAACTCATTCGTGAAGGATGTTTCGCGCGGCGCGATGCTCACGCGCTGTTGCGGCAACCCCCGGCCTTCGATGTTCCAGATGCAAGCTATGGCGAGGAGCATGGCGATCGCCGAGACCGTCGACGACACCAGCACAAGCCGGCCGCCCGAATAGGGATCGAGCGCACGGCCTGCGACGATGGTGGTGACGATGAAGCCCGCGATCATCATGATCCAGGCAATCGATGCGGCAGCACTTCTGCGCTCCGGCGCCGTGCGCTTGGCGATCAACACGAGTAGCGATGTTCCAGCAGCGCCGACGCCGATGCCGATCATGACAAAGGCGGCCACAGCCAGAATGATTCCGGCGAGCAGCCAGGTTTCCATCCACGCGGTTGCGACCGCAGCGAGCGCCCCGCCCGTCGCCAGCACGGCCATGCCGCCGACGATCCATGGCGTCCGGCGGCCGCCGAGATCGGAGCCATAGCCGAGACGCGGGCGGAAGATCTGCATGGCGTAATGAAGGCCGACCAGCAGGCCGGGCAGCATCGCCGGCAACGCAAGCTCGACCACCATGATCCGGTTCAACGTCGACGTCGTGAGCACCACGATCGCGCCGAGCGCAGCCTGCACGAAGCCGAGGCGGATAATTCCTAACCAGGAGAGTGGTGGCGGCGCTTGTCCGATCATGTCTGGAGCCCCCCGAGCGCAAACGCCGTCACCAGCATGCCCAGCACGTACAGGCTGACGCCGGTCCCGTTGTACCAGGGAGCCCGTTCGCGCGGATCTTGCAGCAGCCTGCGCATCAACGCGAACTGGCCGATGAGCATCGCGACGACGATTGTCGCATAGATGGGACGGTTCCAGAGGCAGAGCAGCGTGATAACGACGACCTGCGCAAGTGCCATCGTGACGCAGGCCAGCAGCGCCGCGCGATGCGCGCCGAGTTGCACCGGCAGGGACGAGATACCCATCCTGCGGTCCCCCTCGATCGACTTGAAATCGTTGAGTGTCATGATGCCGTGCGCGCCGATACTGTAGAGCAAAGCCACGACGACGACATGCCGGTCCGGCGCGCCATTCGTCATGATCGCTGCCGCGGTCAGCCAGGGCAGCCCCTCATAGCAAAGGCCGACTACGCTGTTGCCGATCCAGCCATTTTGCTTGAGCCGGCTCGGCGGCGCGCTGTAGGCCCACGCCAAAATCAGTCCGAACATGGTTGCGCCGAACACCCACGCGCCGAGCTGAACGGCGACTACGAGCGACAGGGCCGTCCACACCAGGGCAATGTAAAATCCCCAGCGGCCGGGAATGCGCCCCGAGGGGATCGGCCGGTTCGGCTCGTTGATGGCATCGACGTGACGATCGAACCAGTCGTTGGCCGCCTGGCTGGTCGCGCAGACGAGTGGCCCAACCAGCAGCAAGCCCGCAAGCACCAGGGGCCATCGTCCGGCCGGGCTTTGCCCTGAGGACACGATCCCGCAGCCGAACGCCCACATCGGCGGGAACCAGGTGATCGGCTTCAGAAGTTCGAGCACGACCAGCGGGGAAGGGCGTCCGAGCGAGGAGATGGGCGCGATATCTGTCATGGCGGGTTATCCGACCTTGCCTTCGTCATATTCGCTGGCGTCGGCGAGGCCGAAGCGCCGCAGCTTGACATAGAGGCTCTGGCGGCTGAGCCCGAGCATTTCCGCCGCGGTGGCGCGGTTGTCGCCGGTCAGCTTCAGTGCTGCCTCGATGCACATGCGCTCGATCACGTCGGTGGTTTCGCGCACCAGCTCCTTCAGCGGAACGCGTCCGATCAGTTCGGTCAGCTGCTCGCGCGATCGCGGGATCTCCGAGTGGGGACCTGAGATGGCGCCAATGCGCCGTTCGACATTGCGGATCACGAAGCCGAGGCTCGGATCATCCTGCGGTCCGAGGGCGACCGCCGAGATCTCGACGTTGACGGGCGAGCCGTGCTCGCCACGAACCACGCTGGAGAACAGCTTGAGCGACCTGTGGTGACGCAGATTGGTCAGCAGGATCTCGAAATCAACGCTGGATTTTCCGATCCAGCGATCGATGTTCTCGCCATGAACGCGTTTCTCGCTCTCGATCTGGGCCAGTTGCAGGAAGGCGGCGTTGGCGCGGAGCAGGCGGCCATCGCGGTCGGTGAGGACGAAACCATCAGGCGCGTCCTCGACAAACTGCAGGATCTGCGATGTCTCATCCGCGTCGGCCGCGGGAGATGCCAGGGTTGGTGCTGCAGGTGAAAATCGCAACAGGAAGAACGAAGAGACATCCTGCCGGAAGAACATCCCGTCGAGCGAGAGCTCCCGGCCATTGTCCAGCCGAAGCTTCAGCGCTTCGATGCGCCCCTGCGTGCGCAGCGCCAGGAAAATGGACTGGACTGCGGCGGGTTCGTCGATCAGCAGGGCGTCCGGAAAAAGCTTCCCGATCAGCTGCGTCGGACCCTCGCCGACCAAGATGGAGGCTGCGGGATTGGCCTCGACGACACGATGCGTGGCGGCATCGACGATCAGCACCGGCTCCGAATACATCTGGAACAGGATCCGGTAACGCGATTCCACGTTGCGCATCTTCGAGTAATCGCGCTCGATGGCGATCTGGGCCTCGACCAGTTTTTGCTGGAGTGCTGCCGCGGCACGAACGTCACGGCCGATGGCGACGAAGCGTTGCTCGCCGGTCGCGACGACGGAATAGAGAATGGGAATGTCGGGGCCACGCATCGCGGGGTATCGGATCTCGCGCCACCGCGAAACCCGCTTCGTGGCCGCTTCCTCCAGCAATTGGTCGATCTTGCCCTGGCTTTCCTCGGCGACAGTCGCCTGCCACGAGCGCCCGACCCATTGGTCGCTGTATTTCAGCTCGAGCGGCAGGTCCGCGCGCTGGAACGCGGCGTCGTGGATCGCTCCCTCATGATCGATGGCGAGCGCGATGTCGGAAGCGGCGGCTATCAGCGTGGCCGCGACATCCGCATCGAGATCGCCAAGCGATTCTTTCGGAGCCCTGAAAGCCTTCACGGACGAAATCACCCTCCGACAACAGCAGTTCTCTCGCGGCGAATGTCATCCCGGCGTCGCTTTCACAAGGCCAGCCTATCGCCGCTCGGTCAGGAGATTGACGACATTCTGGGCTTGCAAGGCTTCTTGACTGAAATCGGAGACGACTGCGTCGCCACCGACCAGCAGGACGAGTTCAGGCCGCTCGGTGAACGCGGGACCGCAGACCATGACACCGATATTGCGATTGGACGATTCACGCCGGATCGTGCGGATGGTCGTGGCGAGGTCGTCCAGCTTCTTGTCGTTGCTGGCAAAGAATTCGACGACGTCGAACCATTGCGTCCGGATCGTCTCGATGAAGGCTGCGCCGGCAGGATCGGGCTCGATCCAGGTGTCCCAGCCGTCACGCCGAAAGAACTCGCCGGCCAGCACGAGGCCGAACATCATGTGGGCGATGTCGTGCTTTTCGTCGGGGCCCGCCGTGAGCAGGGCGCGCAGGCCGGCAGATTTTATGCCGGCGTCGGCGCAAAAGGCGGGGCTGAAGTCACGCAGCAGTTGCTGCATGCGCCATAGCGCAAGCGTGACATCGGCGAAATCCCACTCGTCGTTCATCCAGAGATGACGCAGATGACGTGCGGCCGGGACCATCAGGTCGAGATAGATCGTCTCGAGCGGCACGCCGCGATCGCGGTAAGACTGGATGAGATCCGCCGCGCGATGATTTTCGGTTCCCAGCACCAGCTCGGCGAAGCCCACCACACCGCCGTGGTCGGCGGGAATTTGCGAGGGCGCGATTTGCTGCGCCGCATTGCCGTGGGCCATCACCAGACGGGGGATGATCTCAACTTCGACGGTCCGGCTGAGATGCGAGAGCGTGGTGCCGCGGATGACAAGCGGCGGGAGCTTGCGGTGAAGACCGGTTTCAATCTTCGGGCGGGCGGTGCGAACGCCAAACCCGGCCGGTGGAGGGGCGGTTTCATTGAGATCGGTCATCGAATGCCTCCCTGAGCATTTGAACGGAAGCGAGTCAGATCGTCAAGTATTATTGACGTCAGTTTTTATTGACACTCGTTTTGGAGGGGGCTAGCCTCTCCGCATCGGGCTCGCACTTCCGGGGTCAAGCGATGCACCATTACAAGGCCAATCGATCGCTGGGCGATAATGCCGGCCTTGATGTTTGGCTAGTGTCCCCTGATCCCGCGCCATCGCATCACTCGTCAGACGAGTTGTCAAACAGTCTTTACAATTGCTGTGATGCACAGTTCACATTTCCGACCGACCCGGCTCTCTGGCGAAATCTCGTTGTTGTTGGACAGCGGCGATCGTTGCAGGCGGAGCGGACGCCGCGCCCGCTCTATTCCAGCGAAGAGAAGCGCCGCCGCGATGAGACGCCCTGGACTCTGGTCCAGGCCATCCTCGCTCCCGTTCAGTTTCTCGCGTTCGCGATCAGCCTAGTCCTGGTGTTGCGCTATCTCGCCACCGGCGAGGGGCTCTGGATCGCGACATGCTCGATCGTGATCAAGACGATGCTGCTCTACGCGATCATGATCACCGGCTCGATCTGGGAGCGCGTCGTATTCGGACGCTATCTCTTTGCGCGCGCCTTCTTCTGGGAAGACGTCTTCAGCATGTTGGTGCTGGCCCTGCACACAGCCTATCTGGCTGCGATCATCGGTGGCATCGGCAGTCCGCGGCAACAGATGGTGCTGGTGTTTGCCGCCTACGCGTCCTACGCGATCAATGCCACGCAATTTCTCCTCAAGCTGCGCGCCGCACGCCTGCAGGACCAGGCCGCGCGATCGCCGGCGCATCTCGCTGTCGAGGGGGCCAAATGAACACGCGCATCCAGCCCCGTTCTGCCGGCGACAATGTCCTGCGTGAACGCGGTCAGCGCGAAGTGTTTTGCGGACTCACAGGCATTGTCTGGCTGCATCGCAAGATCCAGGATGCCTTCTTCCTGGTCGTGGGATCCAGGACCTGCGCGCATCTGATCCAGTCGGCGGCGGGCGTGATGATCTTTGCCGAGCCGCGTTTTGCCACGGCGATCATGGAAGAGCGCGATCTCGCCGGTCTCGTGGATGCCAATGACGAACTCGACCGCATCGTCGCGCAATTGCTGGCCCGCCGCCCCGATATCAAGCTGCTGTTCCTGGTCGGCTCCTGCCCGTCGGAAGTGATCAAGCTCGACCTGTCGCGCGCGGCCCTGCGGCTCTCGCGCCAGTTTTCGCCGGCCGTGCGCGTGCTCAATTATTCGGGAAGCGGGATCGAGACCACGTTTACGCAAGGCGAAGACGCCTGCCTCGCCTCCCTTGTGCCTGTCCTGCCCGAGACGGCTTCGAACGCGCCGCCGTCTCTGGTGGTCGTGGGCGCCCTTGCCGATGTCGTCGAGGATCAGTTTCTCCGGCTGTTCGGGGCACTTGGAATCCCGTCCGTCTCGTTCCTGCCGCCACGGCGTTCGTCCGAACTGCCGGCCGTCGGATCGAACACACATTATCTGTTGGCCCAGCCGTTCCTGCGTGAAGCCGCTCACGCGCTCGAACAGCGCGGCTGCAGGCGGATTGCCGCGCCATTCCCGCTGGGCAGCGAAGGCACCACCGGCTGGCTTCGCGCCGCGGCGGCGCAATTTGGTATCGGCGAGGCGCACGTCAATGAAGTGACCGCGCCGCTTCGCGCGCGCGCTGACCGCGCCGTCGAACGCTACAAGGTGCAGCTTGCGGGCAAGCGCATCTTCCTCTTTCCGGATTCGCAGATCGAGATTCCGCTCGCGCGGTTTCTGGCACGCGAGCTTGGCATGGATCTCGTCGAGATCGGCACGCCCTATCTGCATCGCGAGCATCTCGCCGACGAGTTGGCGTTGCTGCCGCCGGATGCGCGGCTCAGCGAAGGGCAGGATGTCGACCGTCAGCTCGACCGCTGCCGCGAGGCAAGCCCGGATCTGGTTGTTTGCGGCCTCGGTCTCGCCAATCCGCTGGAAGCCGAAGGCTTCGCGACGAAATGGTCGATCGAACTCATCTTCACGCCGATCCAGGGCTATGAGCAGGCCGGCGACCTCGCCGAGCTGTTCGCGCGTCCGCTGGTTCGCCGGGCAAGGCTGGTGGCCTAGATGCAGCTCACGGTCTGGACATATGAGGGACCTCCCCATGTCGGCGCGATGCGGATCGCCACCGCCATGAACGGCGTCCATTATGTCCTTCACGCGCCGCAGGGAGACACCTACGCCGATCTGCTGTTCACCATGATCGAGCGGCGTGACCGCCGTCCTCCCGTGACGTACACCACGTTCCAAGCGCGCGATCTCGGCGGCGATACGGCGGGTCTGCTGCAAGCGGCCATGCGCGAGGCCTATGCCCGCTTCACGCCCGAAGCGATGCTGGTTGGCGCATCTTGCACAGCCGAACTGATTCAGGACGATCCCGCCGGCCTCGCGCAGGCGCTCGGTCTGCCGATTCCGGTCGTGCCGCTCGAATTGCCCTCGTACCAGCGAAAGGAAAACTGGGGCGCTTCCGAGACGCTGTATCGAATTGTGCGTGCACTCGCCAACCCTCTCCGGGAAGGCCCCCCTGACCCGCGAGCAACGAGGGCACGTGCGGTCTGCAATCTGCTTGGTCCGACGGCCCTCGGGTTCCGTCACCGCGATGACCTCGCGGAAGTGACCAGGCTGATTGTGGATTTGGGAATCGACATCGGCGTCGTCGCGCCCTGGAACGCGACGCCGGCCGATATCGCGCGTCTGCCCGAGGCGGATTTCAACGTCGTCCTTTATCCCGAGATTGCGTCGACGACGGCGCAGTGGCTGCAGCGGCAGTTCAATCAACCCTGCACCAGGACCGTGCCGATCGGTACCGCCGCCACGCGGCAGTTCATCGACGAGGTGGCACTGCTCGCCGGCATTGACCCGGCAGATGCTTTGGCCAGCGCTGAACAACGCGCGTCGTGGTATTCGCGGTCCGTCGATTCGACCTATCTCACCGACAAGCGCGTCTTCGTCTTCGGCGATGCCACCCATGCGATTGCTGCGGCAAAGGTCGCGGCCGGCGAGCTCGGCTTCAAGGTCGTCGGCCTCGGCAGCTACAGCCGGGAGTTCGCCCGAGACGTGCGCGAGGTCGCTTCGTCCTACGGGATCGAGGCGCTCATCACCGACGATTATTTGGAGGTCGAGGCGAAAGTGAGCGAGTTGCAGCCCGAACTGGTGCTCGGCACACAGATGGAACGCCACATCGCCAAGCGGCTCGGCATCCCCTGCGCGGTCATCTCCGCGCCCACGCATGTGCAGGATTTTCCGGCGCGCTATTCACCGCAGATGGGGTTCGAGGGCGCCAACGTCATCTTCGACACCTGGGTTCATCCGTTGATGATGGGCCTCGAAGAGCATCTGCTCGGCATGTTCCGCGAGGATTCAGAGTTCAACGACACAGCTCCCTCGCATCTCGGCGGCCAGCAATTGCCTGCCGCAGAAGCCCCGGCACATCGTCCGATCGCGTTGCCGCAAGGCATCGCCGGTTCCGCATGGACCGCGGAGGCCGAGCAGGAGCTGCACAAGATTCCCTTCTTCGTCCGCGGCAGGGCGCGCCGCAACACGGAGCGTTTCGCCCAGGAGCGCAATGTCGGCCTGATCACACTCGAGACCCTGTACGATGCCAAAGCGCATTTCGGCCGCTGACAAGACGCCCATCCGGGTCGTCATCGTGACGATGGACAGCCATCTGGCGTCCGCGGCGTCGCGCGCGCGGGCAGCGCTCCGTGTCGAACTGCCGGGGCTCGATCTCGCAATCCACGCGGCGGATGAATGGAGCTGCAATCCGGCATCGCTGGAGCACTGCCGGGACGATATCGCCAAAGGCGACATCGTCATCGCCACGATGCTGTTCCTCGACGAGCACATCCAGGCCGTGCTTCCGGCACTCGCCGCCCGCCGTGACCATTGCGATGCCATGATCGGTTGCCTGTCGGCCGGCGAGGTGGTGCGACTGACCCGGCTCGGCCGCCTCACCATGTCCGGCTCGAGCGGCGGCATGCTGTCGCTCTTAAAGCGGCTGCGGGGCAGCCGGACCGGCGATTCCAGCGGAGCAGGCCAGATGAAAATGCTGCGGCAGATGCCGCGGCTGTTGCGTTTCATCCCGGGCACCGCGCAGGATCTGCGCGCCTATTTCCTGACGCTGCAGTATTGGCTCGCGGGCTCCGAGCAGAACTTTGCGAGCCTCGTTAAGTTTCTGATCGGCCGGTACGCCGACGGTGCGCGCTCGTCCTTGCGCGGCAAGGTTAGGGGGGCAGAGCCCATCGTTTATCCCGAGCTCGGGCTCTATCACCACGCGCTGGCCGAGAAGATCGTGACGCGCATCGAAGAGTTGCCGGCGTTGCCGAAGGCCACGGGGCGCGTCGGCGTGCTGGTGATGCGGTCCTATCTGCTGGCCGGCAATACCGCGCATTATGACGGCGTTCTTGACGCGCTCGAAGCGAAAGGCCTCCAAATCATTCCGGCCTTCGCCAGCGGCCTCGATTCCCGCCCGGCGATCGAGCAATATTTCATCCGAGACGGCGTGGCGACGGTCGATGCGGTGGTGTCGCTGACCGGCTTCTCGCTCGTCGGCGGTCCCGCTTACAACGACGTCCATGCCGCCGAAGCCATGCTGGCGCGGTTAGACGTTCCCTACATCGCCGCGCACCCGCTCGAATTCCAGACCGTGGAGCAATGGCGCGAGCATTCCCGCGGCCTTACGCCGGTCGAAGCCACCATGATGGTGGCGATCCCGGAGCTTGACGGCGCGATTGCGCCCATGACGTTCGGCGGACGATCCTCGATCGTCGATGCGGGCCACGATATGGCCGTGTTGCCGGAGCGCGCTGCCATGCTGGCGGCGCGCGTGGCAAGGCTGGTCGGGCTGCGCCGGAGTGCGCGGGCCGAACGCAAGCTGGCGGTCGTGCTGTTCAATTTCCCGCCGAACGGCGGCAGTGTCGGGACGGCCGCCTACCTCTCGGTGTTCGAGTCTCTCCACAACACGATGAAGTCGCTCGCGGCGGCCGGCTACGGGATCGATGTCCCTGATAGCGTGGACGAGCTTCGCGCGCGCGTGCTGAAGGGCAACGCGCAGCGGTTCGGGACCGATGCGAATGTCGCCGCGCGTATTCCCGTCGACGATTATATGCGCAGGGAGCGCTGGCTGTCCGAGATCGAAAAGCAGTGGGGCGCAGCACCGGGCAGGCACCAGACCGATGGCAGCCATCTGCTGGTGCTCGGCGAGCAGTTCGGCAATCTGTTCGTCGGCCTGCAACCGGCCTTCGGCTACGAGGGCGATCCGATGCGGCTGCTGTTCGAGCGCGGCTTTGCGCCGACGCATGCCTTCGCGGCCTTCTATCGCTGGATCCGCGAGGATTTCGGCGCCAAAGCGGTTCTGCATTTTGGCACCCATGGCGCGCTCGAATTCATGCCCGGCAAGCAGGTTGGTCTCTCCGGCGATTGCTGGCCGGACCGGCTGATTGGCGATCTGCCCAATTTCTATCTCTATGCCTCCAACAATCCGTCGGAGGGAACGCTGGCCAAACGCCGTGGATCGGCCACGCTGATCAGCTATCTGACGCCGGCGATCGCGAAGGCCGGCCTGTACAAGGGGCTTGCCGATCTCAAGGCTTCGCTCGACAGCTGGCGCGCGATGGCGCCGCAGGCGAGGGATCGGGAGCGCACCGACGCCCTCGCACTGATTCAGGCGCAAGCCGCCGCGGTCGATCTTGCCGCAGCAGAGCCTATCTGGGGCGATGATGCCTCCCAGCGTGTCTCGGCGCTGACGGATGCCGTCCTCGAACTCGAATATTCGTTGATACCTCACGGACTGCATGTTGTCGGAACACCGCCGTCTGCCGCGGAGCGTGCGGATCTGCTGGATGCGATCGAGCTGGACGATAGCGAGCAACGCGCTGCGCTCGACAAGCTGCTGGCTGAGGATCACGAAACACCTGCCATCATTCACGCACTCGACGGGGGATATATCCATCCCGTCGCCGGCGGCGACCTCTTGCGCAATGTCGAGGTGCTGCCGACCGGACGAAATCTGCATGGCTTCGACCCGTTCCGCATCCCCAGTGCATTCGCCGTGCTGGATGGCGCGCGTCAGGCCGACCGCCTGCTGGCGCGCCACGCGGGCGAAGCCGGTGCCGTGCCGGAGACCGTCGCGTTGGTGCTGTGGGGCACCGACAATCTCAAGACCGAGGGCGCGCCAATCGCACAGGCGCTGTGGCTGCTCGGCGCCGAGCCGCGCCGTGACAGCTATGGCCGCCTCGCCGGCGCGCAGCTGATCCCGCTCGAACGATTGGGACGGCCGCGCATCGACGTTGTCATGACGCTGTCGGGCATCTTCCGCGACCTGATGCCGTTGCAGACCAAGCTGCTGGCCGAGGCGGCGTGGCTCGCCGCCGGTGCGAACGAGCCGGTCGAGCAGAACTTCGTCCGCAAGCATGCGCTTGATTATCAGAAGACGCATGGCGGCGATCTCAGGGAGGCCGCGCTGCGCGTGTTCGGCAACGCCGAGGGCGCCTACGGAGCCAACGTCAATCATCTCGTCGATTGCGGCGCCTGGACCGACGAGCAGGAGCTCGCCGAGGCCTATACGCGACGCAAAGGTTTTGCCTACGGCACCGACGGCCGCCCGGTTCGCCGCGACGCGCTGCTCGGCCACGTCCTTGCCGGCGTCGATGCGGCCTACCAGAACATCGATTCCGTCGAACTCGGCGTCACCACCGTCGACCATTACTTCGACACGCTCGGCGGCATAAGCCGCGCGGTGAAGCGCGCGCGCGGCGAGGCGGCGCCGGTCTATATCGGCGACCAGACCAGGGGCGAGGGCACGGTCCGCACGTTGTCCGAACAGGTGGCGCTGGAAACGCGCACGCGGACGCTCAATCCGAAATGGTACGAGGCACTGCTCGCCCACGGTTATGAAGGCGTTCGCCAGATCGAGTCGCACGTCACCAACACGGTCGGCTGGTCCGCCACCACCGGCCAGGTCGCGCCCTGGGTCTACCATCAGATCACGACGACCTACGTGCTGGACGAGGCCATGCGTGAGCGGCTCGCCGCGCTCAACCCGGCCGCATCGGCCAAGATCGCCAACCGTCTCATCGAAGCACACGAACGAAACTACTGGTCGCCCGACCAGGCCATGCTCGACATCCTCCGCAAGGCAGGAGAGCAGTTCGAAGATCGCCTCGAAGGCGTGGGAGTTGCCGCATGAACATTCCAGTCCGACAGCCTGCCGCGTCCGTACCGATCCGCCGCCCCGATGGCGCCGGCAGCGTGCAGGTGCAGATGGATCCCAACCTCGTCATCGGGACTGCAAAAGTATTCTCGGTCTACGGCAAGGGCGGGATCGGCAAGAGCACGACGTCCTCCAACCTGTCGGTCGCCTTCTCGAAGCTCGGCAAGCGCGTGCTTCAGATCGGCTGCGACCCCAAGCATGACTCGACCTTCACGCTGACCAAGCGTCTGGTGCCGACAGTCATCGACGTGCTCGAGCAGGTGAACTTCCACGCGGAGGAGCTGCGCACCGAGGACTTCGTCTATCAGGGCTACAACGGCGTGATGTGTGTCGAGGCCGGCGGACCTCCGGCGGGGACCGGCTGCGGCGGCTACGTCGTCGGCCAGACCGTCAAGCTCCTGAAGGAGCATCATCTCCTCGACGATACCGACATCGTGATCTTCGACGTGCTCGGCGACGTCGTATGCGGCGGCTTTGCATCCCCATTGCAGCACGCCGACCGCGCGCTGATCGTCGCGGCCAACGACTTCGACTCAATTTTCGCGATGAACCGGATCGTGGCTGCGATCCAGGCCAAGTCGCGCAATTATCCGGTGCGGCTCGGTGGCGTCATCGTCAACCGTAGCGCCGGCACGGATCAAGTCGACAAGTTCAACGAGAAGACCGGCCTGAAGACGGTTGCGCACTTTCCGGACCTCGATGTCATCCGCAAGAGCCGGCTGAAGAAGTCGACGCTGTTCGAGATGGAGCCATCGCCCGAGGTCGAGGCCGTCCAGAACGAATATCTCCGGCTTGCCGCTTCGCTGCTGGCGGGCGGCGAGCCCTTGAACGCCGTTCCGCTGAAAGATCGCGACATCTTTGACCTGCTGGGATTCGACTGATGACCACGGCACATTATCTCGAGCGGCGCGGCGAGCTGGAAACCTACTTCGACAGGACCGCGGTTGCGGCCTGGACGCGGCTGACCTCGGATGCGCCGGTCGGGCGTATTCGCGCGACGGTGCGGGCCGGCCGCGACGAGATGCGGCAGACGCTGTTATCGTGGCTGCCGGAGGACATGCGTGGCGCGCGCCTGCTCGATGCCGGCTGTGGAACCGGTGCGCTGTCGATCGATGCCGCGCGGCGGGGCGCCGACGTCGTCGCCGTCGATATCTCGCCGAGCCTGGTCCAGATCGCGAGCGGCCGGCTTCCCGGCGACATCAGTCCGCATGCCATCCGCTTCGTTGCCGGCGACATGCTGGATCCGACATTGGGCAAGTTCGATTTCGTCGTCGCGATGGATTCCGTCATTCACTATCGTCCCGACGACGTGGTGCGGATCTTTGCCGGGCTGGCGACGCGCACGCTGCATGCGCTGCTCGTCACCTTCGCGCCGAGGACACCGGCGCTGACGTTGATGCATACGGTCGGACGCGCCTTTCCGCGCGAGAACCGCGCGCCGGCAATTGAACCCGTGACCGAGCAGCACCTCAGGAAGCTGATCACCGCGCACCCGGATCTCGACGAGTGGTCGTTCGGCCGCGGCCGCCGCGTCGCCAGCGGCTTCTACAAATCCCACGCCCTGGAGCTGTTGCGACGATGACCAGGCTCGCTCCATCGCTTGCGCAAGGCTGGATGCGGCTGGGGTCGCGGTTCCTGCCCTTTGCGGATGCCGCGACGAGCGAGCTTCCTTTGTCGCGGCTGATGCGGCTGTCGCTGTTCCAGGTGTCGGTCGGCATATCGGTGGTACTGCTGAACGGGACGCTCAACCGGGTGATGATCGTCGAGCTCGGCGTGCCAAGCTGGCTGGTGGCCCTAATGGTCGCGCTGCCGCTGGTGTTCGCGCCGCTCCGCGTGCTGATCGGCTTCCGCTCGGATCATCATCGCTCGGTGCTCGGCTGGCGCCGTGTGCCCTATATCTGGATGGGAACGTTGCTGCAGTTTGGCGGCCTCGCGATCATGCCGTTTGCGCTGCTGGTGCTGTCGGGCGACGAGCCCGGCCAGATCATCGTGGGGCGTATCGGCGCGGCGATCGCGTTCCTGCTGGTTGGCGCGGGGCTGCATACGACGCAGACGGCCGGGCTTTCGCTCGCGACCGACCTTGCGCCGGAGAATTCGCGGCCGCGCGTCGTTGCCTTCCTCTACGTCATGCTGATGCTGGGCATGATGGCGAGCGCGCTCGCTTTCGGCGCGCTGCTCGCCAATTTCAGCGAGATGCGCCTGATCCAGGTCGTCCAGGGCGCGGCGCTGACCGAAATGGTCCTGAACGTCATCGCACTGTGGAAGCAGGAAGCGCGCGATCCGTCGCGGACGTCGGCTGCAAACGTGCGGCCGCGTTTCCAGGACTCCTGGCGGAAATTCCAGGATGCAGGCGGCTCGTCCCGTGTGCTTCTCGCGGTCGGCCTCGGCACCGCGGGCTTCACGATGCAGGATATCCTGCTTGAACCCTATGGCGCCGAGATCCTGCATCTGACCGTCGGTGAGACCACGTCGCTCACCGCCTTGTTCGCAGCCGGCACGCTGACGGGCTTTGCCATCTCCGCGCGGCGTCTCGGCAACGGATCGGATCCGTACCGGATCGCCGCGCTTGGCGCGCTGGTCGGCCTTATTGCTTTCTCCGCCGTCATCTTTTCCGCGCCGATGATGTCGCCCTTGTTGTTCCGGATCGGCACGACGCTGATCGGGTTTGGCGGCGGCCTGTTTGCCGTCGGCACACTGACGGCCGCGATGGCTCTGGCGCGTGACGGCGCGAGCGGGCTTGCGCTCGGCACCTGGGGGGCGGTGCAGGCAACTGCGGCCGGCGCTGCGATTGCCGGCGGTGGTGCCATTCGCGACGTGATGTCGGCGCTGGCGGGCCAGGGCCATCTCGGCGCGGCGCTCGCCACGCCCGCGACCGGTTACAGTATCGTCTACCACATCGAGATCGCATTGCTGTTCGCGACGCTCGCCGTGATCGGACCCCTGGTGCGGTCGCGGCATCCTGCAACCCAACAGAAGCTCGAGTTCGGCATCGCGGATTTTCCAAATTAGTCCATTCGGGAGGACGTCATGCACTCAGATCTCACCGGCTATATCGACGTCGCACAGGTCACGCTCTACGCGTTCTGGATATTCTTCGCGTGCCTGATCTTCTATCTCAGGCGCGAAGACAAGCGCGAAGGCTATCCGCTGCAATATGAGGACGGCGGCCGCGGCCGGGGCACGGGCTTTCCCACCTGGCCCGGCCTCAAGACCTATCTGCTGCGCCACGGTCAGACCGCGACGCTGCCGAACTGGAAGAACGACCGCGGCGATGCGCCCGTCACCCCGATGGCGCCATGGCCCGGATCGCCCTACGTGCCGGCGGGAAACCCGATGCTCGACGGCGTCGGCCCTGCTTCCTACGCGGATCGCGAGGACGTTCCCGAGCTCACGATGGACGACATCCCCGCGATCGTGCCGTTGCGCGCCGACACCACGATCACGATCGAGCAGCGTGATCCCGATCCACGCGGCATGCCGGTGATCGGCGCCGATGGCGAGGTCGGCGGTACCGTTCGCGAAGTTTGGGTCGACCGCGCCGAAATGCTGATCCGTTATCTCGAGGTCGAAGTGGCGGGCGCCGCGGGCCGCAACGTGCTGGTGCCGATGACGATGGTGCGGATCAAGATGCGCTGGGGCAAGGGCCGCGTCGTGGTGCAATCGATCCTTGGCCGGCAATTCGCGGATGCGCCGGTTCTGACCAATCCCGAGCAGGTCACCAAGCGCGAGGAGGACAGGATCGTCGGTTATTTCGGCGGCGGCAATCTCTACGCCACCGCCGCGCGACAGGAGCCGCTGCTGTGAACATCCGGATGGGCCAATTCGAAAACCTCGATCTGCCCAGGGGCGAGAACCTGGTCTGGCAGGGCCGGCCGGATGCGCGGGCGCTGGCCGTCAGGGTGTTTCACGTCAGGCTGGTCGCGATCTACTTCGCGCTGCTGTTCGGCGTGCGGATCGCGATCGGTCTCTCGGATCGACAGCCGCTGTTCGACACGATCGTCGCTGCGGGCCGGCTGCTCATTCCGTTCGCGATCGTCATGGCCCTGCTGTGCGGACTCGCCGTCCTCTACAGCCGCACCACGCGCTACAGCGTCACCAATCGCCGCGTGCTGCTGCAGTTCGGTGCCGTGCTGCCGATGACGCTCAACATCCCCTTCCGGCAGATCGACCGCGCCGCCGTGAAGCAATACGCGGACGGGAGCGGCGATCTGCCCATTGCCGTCGTCAGCGAGCAGCGGCTGGCGTTCCTGCTGTTGTGGCCGCATGTGCGGCCGTGGCGGCTCTCGCGGGTCGAGCCGATGCTCCGCTGCGTACCTGATGCGCGCGGTGTAGCCACTCTGCTGACCAGTGCGCTGACAGCTGCATCGTCGCCGGCGCCGGAGCCGGTTATTGCCGCCATGCCCGTACCGCGTCCGGCAGGGCTGTCCTCTGCCGTCGCCACTGCAGCGTAAGGAGGAAACGATGAGCGCAGCCGTTGCCGATAGAATGGTTCCGCGGGGCGCGATCCTCGGAGCGGCCACGCTGATCGCCTTCTCGCTGGTCGTTGCGAGCGTTGGCCGTCTCACAGGCATCGGCGCGGTTCGCGAGGCCTACGCAATGCCCGTGCAGAGCATGTCGTTCCGCTTCGAGGACCGCACTGACGGCGGCATTGCGGTGATTGCGCCGGAGAGCGGCGCGATCATCGGCGTCGTGCCCGCGGGCACCGACGGTTTCGTCCGCACCGTGCTGCGCAGCTTCGCTTTCGACCGCCAGCGCCACGGTGTCGGCGCGGGGCCGGCCTTCGTCATCGCCAGATGGCCGGACGGGCATTCGACCATTGAGGATCCCTCTACCGGCCGTCGCGTCGATCTCGCGGCCTTCGGCGCCGCCAACATGCAGGCCTTCGAACACGTCGTCGCCATGCGAGGTAACAAGCCATGACCCTGCTGCGCAAGATGGAGTCCCGGCGCTTCGACGTCGGATGTACGATCGAAATCGAGCAGACCGGCGAGAGCCTGCATGCGCATGTCAGCCTCGACGGCGATGTCGAGATCCGCCCGGGCGACGAGGTCACCATTCATGGTGCTCCTGTCAGGATTGCGTTCGGCGACACCGTCAATCTGCGCCGCACCGCGACCGTGGTGCGCGCCGGCGCGCTCAAGCGTCTCATGACCCATGTCGCCGGCTATCTCGAACTCACCGAACTCTACGACGTCAGCTTTTCCGACGGGAGGGCATCATGATTGCGATCGAAGGTGGCACCAGGACATCGTCCAGCACCGATCTGGCGCGCGAGGACACCATCCTCAGCCCGCGCTTCTACACCACCGATTTCGAGGCGATGGACCGGCTCAACGTCGATCTGGTGCGGCGGGAATGGGACGCGGTGATCTCCGATCTCCGCGCGGACTTCAACCGCAAGCATTTCGTCAAGACGACGGAGTTCGAACGGGATCTCAACGATCTCCCGGAGGACCTGCGCAAGGAGTTCAAGGATTTCCTGGTCAGCTCGCTCACGGCTGAATTTTCCGGCTGCGTGCTCTACGCCGAGATCAAGAAGCGCATCCAGAACCCCGATATTCGCGAGCTCTTCACCTATATGAGCCGCGACGAGGCGCGCCATGCCGGCTTCATCAACGAGATCCTGAAGGATCACGGCATCGGCGTCGACCTCAGTTTCCTGACCAAGGTCAAGAAATACACCTACTTCAAGCCGAAATTCATCTTCTATGCGACCTACCTGTCCGAGAAGATCGGCTACGCGCGCTACATCACCATCTACCGGCAGATGGAGCGCAACCCGGACCGGCAATTCCACCCGATTTTCCGCTGGTTCGAGAAATGGTGCAACGACGAGTTCCGCCACGGCGAGGCCTTTGCGCTGTTGATGCGCGCCGATCCCGGTCTGCTGAAGGGCCGCAACAAGCTCTGGATCAAGTTCTTCCTGCTTGCGGTGTTCGCGACCATGTATGTGCGCGATCACATGCGCCCGGCCTTCCATGAGGCGCTCGGCATGGAGCCGACCGATTACGACATGCGGGTGTTCCGGATCACGTCGGACATTTCGCGCCAGGTCTTCCCGGTCGTGCTCGACATCGACGATCCGCGCTTCCTGGCCGGGCTCGAAAGGCTGCGGAAGGTTTCGGAGGCGATTGCCGACGCGAAGGCCCGCGGTGGGTTTGCAGCGCGTCTCAAGCGCGTCGTTCTGCCGCTTGCAGCGGCCACGGCCTTTGCGCGGCTGTTCCTGCTGCCGGCAAGGAACAATGAGCTGCCGCAGGAAATCAGGCTTCAACCCGCTTGGTGATGGGAGCCCGTCATGGGCGCACTTGCTATCGCAGTTCCCTACGTTCTTTTTGTCTGGTGGTTTTCTACGGGCACGGTTCTATTGCTGGTCGGGATGTCGCTGCGACACGGTGTGCTGCTGAAAGCGGGAGCCGCCGTGCTGTTCGTGGCGGCGCTGACGGGGCTCGCCGTCAGCAGCCGGGAAGCCAGCGCCGCTGGAGCCTATTGCGTCTTCACCTGCGCGATCCTGTTGTGGGGTGCCGTCGAGATATCTCTGCTGGCAGGCTGGATCACCGGCCCGCGACCGCAACCTTGCCCGCGCGATTGCGCCACGGTCGATCGCGTCTGGTTCGCGTTGCAGGCGACCGCCTATCACGAGTTCGCGTTGATAGCGACGGCAGGCCTTGCCTTTGCGGTGACGGCGGGCGCGCCCAATCAGCTTGGCTGGTGGACCTTCGCGGCGATGCTGGTGTTGCGGCAGAGCGCCAAGATCAACCTGTTCCTCGGGGTGCGCACGCTCAACGACGAATTGTTGCCGGCGCAGGTTGACTTCCTGCGCAGCTATTTTGCGCGCAAGCCGATCAATGCGCTGTTTCCGCTCTCGGTAACGCTGGCGACCGCGGCCGCGGCGTGGCTCGCGATCGCTGCTGTCGACGCGACATCGGAGTTCGAGTCGCTCTGCTATTCGCTGCTCGCCGCATTGGTGGCGCTCGGCGCACTCGAGCACTGGTTCATGGTGCTGCCGATGCCGGTGGTCGATCTCTGGCGCTGGAGCATGCGTGCGCGCGCGCCGGTTGCTGCCGCGCCCGAGCTGCCTGTACGCCCGGTTCTCGCGGTGATCCCGGGCGGTATCGCTGCGGCCGAACGGCCGGCGCCGCAAAGTCCCGCCTTCCTCGCCAGGCAGCGCCTGGAAGACCAGTTTCGTCAGGCCTATCGCGAAAGCAAGGCCGCGAGTGCGCCCGAACAGGACGCATCATCAGGTTTCAATCGAACAGCATAGGGGAGATCGCCATGAACTACGAAGACTACTTTCGCCGCCAACTGGATGGTCTCCGCCGCGAGGGCCGTTATCGCGTCTTTGCCGATCTCGAACGCAAGGCTGGCTCGTTTCCCCGCGCGGCGCATCACACGCCGTCCGGTGAACGCGAGGTGACGGTGTGGTGCTCGAACGATTATCTCGGCATGGGGCAGCATCCCAAGGTCCTGGCCGCAATGCATGAGGCGCTCGACCGTTGCGGCGCCGGCGCCGGCGGCACCCGCAACATCGCCGGAACCAATCATTACCACGTGCTGCTGGAGGCGGAGCTCGCCGATCTCCACGGCAAGCAGGCCGCGTTGCTGTTCAACTCCGGCTATGTCTCGAACTGGACGACGCTCAGCACGCTGGCCTCGCGCATGCCCGGATGCGTCATCCTGTCGGACGAGCTGAACCATGCCTCGATGATCGAGGGCATGAAGCACAGCCGCTGCGCCACGCGCGTGTTCCGGCACAATGACGTCGCCGACCTCAAGAGCAAGCTGTCGGATCTCGACCGCGACGCTCCCAAGCTGATCGCCTTCGAGTCGGTCTATTCGATGGACGGCGACATTGCGCCGATCGCAGATATCTGCGACGTCGCCGATGAACACGGCGCGATGACCTATCTCGACGAAGTCCATGCCACAGGTCTCTACGGGCCTCGCGGCGGCGGCATCTCCGACCGCGAGGGGCTCAGCGGCCGGCTGACCGTGATCGAGGGAACACTTGCCAAGGCGTTCGGCGTGATCGGCGGCTACATCAGCGGCTCCCTCACGATCTGCGACTTCGTGCGCAGCTTTGCCTCCGGCTTCATCTTTTCCAGCGCACTGCCGCCGGCAGTTGCAGCCGGGGCGCTGACCAGCATTCGCCACCTCAAGGCAAGTTCGCATGAGCGCGAGCGGCACCAGGATCGCGTGGCGACGTTGCGGCGCAGGCTCGATCAGGCCGGCGTGCAGCATCTGGACAATCCCAGCCATATCGTGCCGGTGATGGTGCGCGATCCCGTGCTCTGCAAGCAGATCAGCGACACGCTGCTCGATCGCTATGGCATCTATGTGCAGCCGATCAATTATCCGACCGTTGCCCGTGGCACCGAGCGGCTGCGCATCACGCCGTCGCCGCTGCATTCGGACTCGGATATCGATGCGCTGGTGACGGCATTGTCCGAGATCTGGGCGGAGGTCGGGCTGGCACGCGCGGCCTGACGCCGGCCATGACCTGTCATGAGGCCGGGTCGATCGTGTTGCAGCGGGCGCAGGCGCGGCGCTGGTTCGAGCGGCTGCGCGACGACATCTGCAGCGCGATCGAAAAGCTTGAAGA
>Ga0065165_1000695_pt1 | contig 48030 bp, 37 predicted proteins | sample AraplaMF_Cvi_mMF_FD_63813 | JGI IMG/M metagenome (GOLD analysis project Ga0065165, IMG submission 63813) | Arabidopsis root microbial communities from the University of North Carolina, USA - plate scrape MF_Cvi_mMF (version 2) (version 3) | ecosystem: Host-associated > Plants > Roots >...
CGCTCGAGCGAGGCCTGGTCCTTCTGCGCCGGCTGCGCGGCCACGCCCACGAAGATCGACGGGTCGGTGCGCAGCACGCGCCGGAGCGCGTAGTAGCCGAAGGGATCGACCTTGGCGTCGTAGGGATCGCTCTCGTCCGCCACGGCCTTCAGCAGCGCGCGCAGGTTCCGCAGCGAGGCCAGCGCCGCGGCCCGGATGGCGTGCTTCCGCTCGGCCCGGCTGGCCTTGGCGATGTCGCCCAGCATGGCGTTCACCGCGTTGCGAATCTCCTGCACCTCGAGCGCCACGCGCGAGACATCGCTCCAGTCCGTCGCGAACGGAAGGTCGCGCAGGATGTCCCTCGGCACGAGCAGCACCGGCGACCCGGGCCGGAGGGGGTTCTCCGGGAGCTGGGCGCCGCCGAACCCCGTGAAGGCGCGCATCGGGATGCCGTTCCTGGCGCAGAAGTCGGAGGTGATCTCCGCGAGCACCGGCCGCAGGAAGTTGGTGGTCATGTCGCTGATGGTATCCGGGCCCACCCCCTCCTCGAGCAGGCCCATCAGCGGGATGATGTTCGGGTTCTTCTCCCCGAGCTCGATGATGTCCTTCGCCGTCCGCAGGATCGCCTGGCGCAGGCTGTCCGGGCGCGAGGCGCCGCTGATGCTCGCGCCGCCGTAGCCGAGGCAGGTCTCGGCCGTCTCACGCAGGTTCAGCAGCCTCATGGCCGCCTTCCAGGCCGCGTCGTCCGGCGTCCGCGACGCCTCCACGAGGTCCAGCACCTGGCTGAACCCGTGCCGCAGGGCCGGATACCCCTTCGCCTTGATCGTGGGATGCGCGCTCTTGGCGAGCAGCAGCGGGTCGATGAAGAGCTTCGTGTCGGCGTTCAGGAACGGGTCGAGGAGGTCCTCCTGCTGGAGCGCCGTGGGAGAGACGTTGAACCGCTGCGAGAACAGGACCGGGTTGACGAGCGACATGGGGCACCCCCGACAGCACGCTGGCGGCGACCATGCGCAGGCCGCAATGCCAAGCTGCACTATTGCCGGAGGAAGAGCCGGGGTCGAGCCACCCATATTGGGGTTCGCCGACCACCATTCCCACGACGCGCCGAGGTCCGCGCCCCTTGCGACCGCCCGCGTTTCGAGCGACGCAGCACGCATGCCGATCCCGCAGCCCATCGACCCGCGGCTGCTGGCCGCCGAGATCGAGGCCAGCGTCGCCGAGTTCAACCGCCTCGTCGCCCTCGCCACGGACCACCACATCGCCGTGCAGGCCGAAGTCCACCTCCAGGCCATGCCAGCCCGCCCCGACAGGCCGATCCTCGCGGTACAGGTCGTCGCGCCGCTCTGACCCCGGCGATCAGCAGCTGTCCGGGCGGTGGGAGTGATGTCGGGCGGCGATCGTGGCCGCGCCTACCCTGCCGTCAGTCCTTCGGACCACCGGGCGGTGCGTCGGGGAAGAGGGGCATGGGACCGGCTGGGGTCCTGCGCTCGACCTCCTTCGCTTCCCGACGGCGACGATCCCGTTCGGCCTTGTAGATGCGGAACGCCTTGAGCAGGATCTCGAGGTGGGCGGTCAATTCGGCCTCGGAGACAACGCCCAGGTCCTCCCCGCCCAGGATCTCCAGCGAGCGCCCCTGGCCCGGCGTGACCTCGCGCAGGTCCACCCACTCGAGAGCCGCGTCCCGGAAGTCGCCGACAAGGACGCTGCGCTGCAGGATGGTGTTGAAGAGCGCCTTCTGCAGGGGCTCCAGCGTACGGCCCTTCCAGCTCTGGACCCAGAGGACCTTGAGGCGACCGCCCTCCGCCCAGAAGCCCGTCGGACGCACCGGCATCAGCACGCCTGCACCGATCGGGTAGAACTGCTGTTCGCAGCCCCGGAACCACGGCAGGGCCTTGTCGGCGGCATAGGGCGCGAAGGCCTCCACGAGGCCGGCGTTCGGCCTGACATTGTGCTCGCGTTCGAGGTCGCACTGGCGCAGCGCCCAGTCGAGGTCGAAGCCCTCCATCATCGGCTTGAAGAGCCGCCGGCCTCCGTTCAGCGAGATCTTGATCCTCGCCGCCTCGAGCTGCTGCAGGTTGTGCACGGTCGCCTCGACGTTCTCGCCGATCAGCGCGAGGGCGTGCTGGACGGAAGGCGTTCTGGTGAGATCGACCATCGGATGCCTAGGAGGTACGGCTCAGCTTCGAACGGTAGAACGATTCTGTCACCGAGTCCGGGATGGTCATGCCCGGTCGCGCCTGCTGCTCCCCGGCGGCCCAGACCTGGTCCCAGGGGGCGCCCGGCTCGTGGGAGATTTCGACGAGACGCCCTGCCGGCAGGGGGGCGTAGAAGACCGTGATCCGGCGGATCAGGTCGGCGTCGTCCGCATCGAGCTCGACCTCGACCGGCACGTCGTGGCCGGTGGCCATGTCGATCCGGGTCAGGCGCCCCCGGATCGGCCGGTCCTGCCAGATCTTCAGCTGCCGGTAGATCTGGGGATGCACGGGCCCGTACTGCCAGGCCTCGAAGGGGGAATCCACCAGCGGCCGCCCCTCCTGGGCGAGGCGCCAAGCGTGGGCGAAGTAGACGATCTTGTTGAGCGCGAGATTGGTGACGGCGAGGCCCTCGGCCTCGGCGATCTCCAGGATCGCGTTCGCAACCTCCCGCACGTCCCGCGCCATTGACGATCCTTCGCGCGGGCGGCCGGCGACGTCCATGGCCGACCTGCTCTCAGGCTCGCGATAGCTGGGGATGGATGGCCGCCCCGCCGAGGCGAGGCGGCCATTAGGCTCAGTTCACCGTCCGGCTGCGGGACCAGACGAGGGCATAGCCCTCCTCGGCCTCGACGAGCGCGGCGAACAGCGGCTGCGGGAAGCTGGGGTCGTCGAGCTTCACCGAGAGGTAGGGCTTCTCGCCGCGGGAGGTCTTCTTCCAGGCCGCACCGAACTCGATGCCGTTCGCGAACACCCGGTAGTCGGGCCCCTTGGGGTCGCCCTTCTCGGCCGGCCGCAGCTGGGCGGCCTTCACGTTCAGGCTGAGCGTCTTGATCGCACCGTTGTAGGCGCCGTCCGCGTCGCGGGTGAAGGTGCCGATGGTCGCCATGGGAAGTCTCCTCTTCGCATCCGGCCGCGCCAGCCGCGGCCTCGATGGCGATCGCCCGGTCGGGGAAGAGGCCGACCCGCAGCCCAGGGGCCCGCAGCGCGAGCGGAGGACGGCGAAGCCGTTGCGGGAAGGTGGCCCCGGCCAGATCAAGGCCAGGAGAGGCCCCGGCCGGCGTGGCCGGACGCCGGGGGAGACGTCATCCGCCGACCCTTCTCCGCACAGCGCCGCGGACAGCCATCCAGCGGCCCCGACCTGGGCCCCACCGGAACGGCTCCCCGAACACTGTCGGATCGAAGCGAGGTCGGGCCACCTCCTGGACCACCTGCGGGACCCGATCACCACGAGGTCACGTGGGCCCGGAAGGCTTCTGCGGCACGTCGGTCCTGCGCTCGGGGTCGCGACAAGCCCGAGCCGACACTGCGACATCGCCCCTGCGCGGGGCCGGGGCGCTGGGCTCGACGATCTACGTCCCGCGACGGGAGGCCTGCAGAGGCGCATGGACCGCCGCCTGGCCGGCTCCCGCGCTTGCTCCGGGTCGGTCAGATGATCGGGGCGCTCTCCTCCAAGCCGTCCCAGCGCACCCGGGCGCCGGCGATCGGGGCCCTCCCTGTCCGGACTCACCTGTCGAGGACCCTCCGGCCCACGAGCGCCGGGCGCGCAGGACCCGCAACGGCTGCGCCGTCCTCCACGCTGTTCGGGCCTTCGGCTGCGGGTCCCGCTCTCCGCCCGTCGCCGCCCTGGCCATCGGGCCGCGGCAGGCGCGGTCCGGACACGGAGAGAGACCATGATCACCATCGGCACCTTCACCCGCACGAGCGACGGCGCCTACGAGGGCGCGATCCGCACCCTGACCCTCAACGCCAAGTCCGTCCGCTTCCGTCCCGTCGAGACGCCGGCCGACAAGTGTCCTGATTTCCGCATCCTCGCCGGCGACCTCGAGCTCGGCGCGGCCTGGAAGCGGACCTCGAAGGCCCAACGCGACTACCTCTCCGTCCGCATCGACGACCCGAGCTTCGCAGGACCGCTGCATGCGGTGCTGGTCGAGACCTCCGCGGGCTTCGGCCTTGTCTGGTCACGCTGGGCCGAGGCCTGAACCGGGGCGCCCGGTGGCGGCCGGAACCGCCGCCGGGCATCTCGTCCCAGCCATCGATCGACGTCGGGGCGTCGCGGCGGGACCTTGTCGCCTCGGACCCCGCCATCGCCGCGGACCTCTGGCGTAGATGCAACGCCATCGCCGCCAGGAGGGTGGCGTATCCGACCGGCAACCGCCTCCCTCCACCGGGGCGCCGAGGGCCTGTTTCAGCTCGGCTCGTCCCGACGCTCCTGCGGCCCGAGACCCCACCGGGGCGGCGCCTCCCTGCGGCCTACCGCGCGGACGCGGGGAACGGCGGCAGCTTGGAGATGTCGGCGGGCTCGTGCTCGATCACGAGGGTGGCCTTCAGGTTGGCCGCAGCCCGCAGGATCCGCTCCCTCGACGCCACTTCGGCAGCGCGATCGGCCGTCCCGATCGGCATCTCGTTCCGGCTGACCTGATCCGAGAAGTGCCAGAGGTCTCCGGACAGCAACAGGGGTCCGAAGCGCGGCAGTCGAACCAATAGGCTGTGGTGACCCAAGGTGTGGCCCGGCGTCGCCAGCATGATGACGCTGCCGTCGCCGAACACGTCCTTGTCGCCTTCCACAGGTTCGACATCGGCCGCCTCGCCGATCCAGGGCGCGATGTCGGCGGGGCGCCTGTCCTTCAGGACCTCATAGTCCTGTCGCCCGATGAGGAGGCGGGCCTTCGGGAATCCGACCAGCTGCCCGGTGTGGTCACGATGGGAGTGACTGATGGCGACGATCGATATCCGATCGGCCTTCAATCCCAGGCGCGACAACTGCTCGGCGAGGGGCGGCCCCGGGGCCGAGGGCATCCCGTCGGCGGTGTAGCTCCGGGCGCCAGCGTCGGAGATGCCGCTCTCCCACAGCATGTAGTCCCGGTCGTGTCGGATGAGGTAGCAGCTGTTGGTCAGGGTCTGCGTCTCACCACGGTAGGAGAACACATCCGACATCTCCTCCTTGTTCCAGTCGGTGAGCTTCCCGCAGTCCAGGCGCCAGACCTCGAGCTCGGACGCAGCGGCCGCCCCGCCGGAGCTGCCCAGCAGCGCCAGCGCCAGGACGACGGCCGGCGGCCTTGGCCAGGAGCGCGTGTTCATCGGATCCTCCGCGTTGGATGACGCCCGCGCGGGCATCCGCCATGCCTTCCCGTCACGGCGCTGGCGCGGGGTAGTGCTTCGACCGCCCGGTCCGTCCGTTGAGCACGGTGAAGGCGCCGTCCTCCGTGGCCTCGAGCTTGATCCAGTGCGCCGTGCTCTCATCCAGGTTGGCGATCCGCTCAGGCGCGAAGTTGCTGTCGGCCGCATTGGCCGACCAGTGCAGCTGCCACACGTCCTCGAGCCCCGGCACGGAATGCAGGACCTGGTACGTCGACCGTGCGCCACCCTTCGTGAGGCCGTTGTTCATGATCGCCACCCTTGGCCTGAAGGCGGCGAAGATGGCCGGGTCGGCCTGGTCCGAGCCTCCGTGATGCGCCACCAGGTAGGCGTCGATCCGGCCGATCCTGTTGTCCGGACACGCAAGGGCGAACAGCGGCTCACCGCTCAGGTCGCCGAGGTCGAGGAAGCGGAACGCTCCGTACCGGACGACGACCCCGGTGGACCGGGGGTTCTCATCCGGTTCCCCCGGCGGGTCCGCGGACGCTCGACACAGCGCGTTCGGTTCGCCGGCGCCGGGGAGCGGTTCCTCCAGGGATCGTTCCGCCGCGCTCACGACCGTCGCCTCGATATCGCGCAGCGGCAGGCGATCGCCCGGTCGGGGCTGAAGGTGCTCGCCCTGGGCGCGGACCTTCTCGTAGGCCCGGAACGCCTCCAGGCTGCCTTCCACGTTCCGGTCCACGTCGGGGTTGGGCCCGCCGTGATCGATGAACGCCCGGATCGGCAGCAACCGCGACAGCTCCGCCACACCGCCATCGTGGTCGGGGTGGAAATGGGTGATCAGCAGGTAGTCGATCCGCCTGACGCCGGCGTCGCGCGCGGCGGCGGCGATGCGCTGCGCATCGCGCGCCCTTCGCGGATCGCCGGGTCGGGACCCGGCGCCATCGCCAGCCCACCCGGCGTCGATGAGCAGGGTGTTCCGGTCGGGCGTGACGACGAGCGTCGCCTGCCCCCCCTCCACGTCGATGAAATAGATCTCGAGCTTCCGCTGGGCGGCCGCCTGCGCGGGGCTCGACAGCATCGCCAGGGCCGCCAAGCCGCATGACAGGTACCGGCGGAGACCGTTCGCAGAAGGGGTCCGCACGCCAATGGACCTCACCATAGGGCCGCGCGCCGCGAGGCTGTCGCCGCCGTTGTCGGCGGAGCGGCCTTGATCGCCGTCACCGGGCGGCGCCAGCCGCCTGCCGAGCGGCGGACAAGAGGTCGCCAGGATCCCCAGGGCCGCGCGCACAGTGCGGGAGCGGTGGCAGGACGACCAGATGCGCACGCGCCTATCCCTGGATCCCCATCCGGCTCGTCGTGGGCTGAGCAGCGGTTGTTCATCGGGCATGGCGCGTTCGGTCCTCTTCGGGCTGTGTGTTGAGCCGACTGAGCCGCCGTAGCCCACGGCGGCGTCTTCGGGCGGTACCGCGGCGCATTCCGCCGCCCCGCGGGTGGAGTTCCCATGGCGCGACGCGGCCTCAAGGGCCGCGACCGCGCGGAGGGACGGCGGCCGGCTCAGCATGGCGCCGGCCTGGGATCAGACTCAGGAATCGCGCGCCTCCTGGCGTCGTCGAAGGACTGGGACCGGTCGCGCCCGGCCTCAACTGGACGCGCGCCGCCATCGTGCCGGCCCGGCGCGCGGTCGTCTTGAAGCAAGGTGACGGTGGCGCAAGCGCGGGATGCGCGGTCGCCGAGCGGCCCCGCGACCACACCCGGCCTCGAACGCCACGACCTGACCGGTCGTCAGGCGCCGTCGCTGCAGGGAAGGCGCGTCGAGCGACCCCACCGCGTTGCCGCCTAGCAGGCCTAGCGCGCCCACGCGGCTTCCCGCTCCTCGGTCCACGCGCGCAGCTCGCGCCAGGCATCGGCAGCTTGCTGGTCGCCTGTGAGCTCCTGTGGTCCGCAGCCATCACCACCCAGCCAGACGGCCACCACGTCTTTCCCCGCATATCCCACGAACCACGCATCGTCGCCGACTGTCGTGGAGCCGGGATACCCGCGCGCCACGCCGCCAGCCGTCCGGGCCCGGCTGCCCGCACCGCTCGCCACGGTCTCCTTGAGCATCCGATCGACCTCGGCGCGTCCCTCGGGCGTCAACACGCGGCGCGTCCTCGCCCCATGCTGATAGATGACCTTGCCGCTGAAGGTGCGGATACGCTCGATCGCATAGGGCGCGATCGCGTCCCCGCCGTTCGCCAGCGGCACGAAGGCGCCGGCCGCATCGAGGGGCGACAGGGCCGCCAGGCCGCCACTCTGCGTACGGCCTGCGGCGGTTTCGGCGGCAAGGCTCCGCGCCGCGGCGACAACGCGTTCGGACCCCAGCGCCGCGGCGGTCTCCCCGATGATCTGCCCGCGTCCCAGCTCGAACCCCCGGCGCAGCGAAATCTCCCCGAGGCCTGGGCGCTCCCAGCCGTCCCCGCGCGAACCCCGGTCGACGATCGTGTCGTCCGGATCGCGCCCGGACGTGATGGCGGCAAGGTAGACAGGCGGCCCGATCAGGGTGCCCGCCTGGTGCGGGACCCGCACCCGATCGCCGGCGCCGCCCTCGTAGGCGGCGGCGTCGACATAAACCCGCACCCGGCCCTCGACCGAGAGGCCGACGATCGCGCCACGGCGCAGGCAGGTCCCGCGCCCGTCCGCCATCGCCTTGGCCAGGAGCATCTCCGACCGTGTCTGGGCGGCGAGGTCCAGGCTCACCTCCACGATGAGGGGCTCGAGCGCCGCGCCACCGGCCAGTCGCGACACCTCGTCGTCGACCCAGTCGACGAAGAACTGCGCCTGCACCCGGACCGGACGGTCGGGATTGGTCCCTGCCATCTGGCCGCGCAGCCCGATGATCACGCCGCTCCGATCCAGGTAGAGGCGCGTCGCACCGCCTGACGGGTCCGACCAGGTGGCGATCGGCGCCGTCTCGCGGGCCGGCGCCGGGGGAGCCGGCGTCCGTTCCGCCCGACGCGCGGCCGGCCCCGGCTCCGCCCGCCGAGGCGCCTCGGCGGCCCCGCGGTCCCTGAACTGGTCGTAGGCCTTGAGGAACGGCTCGTAGAGCAGGACGGTGGAGATCGCGGCGAAGGCCGCCACGAGCCCGCGGAGCCACATGTTGTGCCGGAACTTGTCCGGGAAGATGTTGCCCCCGGTGACCACGTAGATCACCGCGGCGAGCGCGATCCCCGGCGGGCCCAGCATCTCGAGGAAGTGGAGTATCGTCGCCCCCGTCAGGCTCGATCGTCCCCGGACGACCACAGCTTGACCTTGGGGTGTGGCGGGCGAAGGTTGCAACCGCCTTCGCCCAGGACCCCGGCAAGATGCCCGACGACGAGCTCCCCGACTTCGATCCGATGGACAATCGGCTGTCCGAACTCGCCGCCCGGCTCGCCAGCCCGACATTCGACCAGGGCTCGGGCGACATCGGCGAGCGCCTCTGGCCGCACTTCCTGGAGGCCGCCGCCCAGCTCGTCGCGGACGGCGAGGACCCGAAGGAGGTGGAAACCGCCCTCGAGACCAGCCGCCTGCGCCACTACATCCTGCCGGATGGCCGCAGCGCCGCCCTCCCGGCCGAGCTGCACGACGAGATCGCCGCGGCCTTCGCCGCCGAGGTCGCGGAGGCCCCGGAAGGGGCGCTGCAGCGTCTCGACGAGAAATGGGTCAAGGAGATCGCCGAGTTCCGGATGGAGGTCTTCCACAACGAGTCGAAACACCGGGGATTCCCGCACGTGAGGATCCAGCTGGAAGGCGGCGCCATCAATGTCTCGATCGGCGCGGACCCTAAGGTCATCGCCGGCCGACGTGGGCTGCGGGACGAGGCCGCCGCGCTCAAGTGCGTGAAGAGGTATAGAAAGCGGCTCAAGGCGATCTGGGACGCGACGCGGCCGGACGACCAGAAGCTGCCGAAGCCGACGCCTGCCGGTCCCGCGGCCCGCAGCCGTCGCTAGGTCCGCGGCGGTGTCATCCAGGCGACGCCGGCCACGACGACGGCGACGCCCGGCGGCCGCCAGGTCGGGGCCAAGCGTGACCGAACAAGCTTTACCGTGACCGAGCGTTATGTCCTGCTTCCCGAAAGGTCCGGCGTCCAATGCGGCGGCGGAACCACCGGGGACGGGGATGGTCGACGAGCGCTTCCGCGAATGGGTTAGGACCGAGCTCGGGCAGGAGGGCAATGGCCTATCCTCCTACGTCTCGAACGCCCGCCAGCTGGAGACGCGGTTCGGCATCGGCGCCATGACCCTGCCGCAGCTCGAGGCGCTCAAGACCGAGATCGACAGCGCGCCGGGGCGCTCCGGACGCGACTTCGTCCTCGACCGCGACGGCAAGCGCCACGCGCTGAACCCCAACGTCCGCATGATGCTGGACGTCTACATCCGCTACCGCCGGGAGACCGGCACGCGACCGCAACGGACGCCGACGCCAGCCAAGGCCCCTGCGGGGACGTCGGCCGAAGTCCAGGACCGCGACTTCCGCCGGCTCACGAGCCGCAAGGCGGTCCTGGCCGCGATGGCCGAGCTCGAGACGATGACGGAGGCTGAGGTCCGCGCGACCTATCGGTTCGGCCCCGCGAAGTCCTATGTGGTCCGCCACGGCCCCTACGCGCTGCCGAGCAAGGCGGTCCTCGGGGTCGCCTTCCGCTACCAGCACCCGGACGTGGGGCCCCTCGATCCCGACGACTTCAGCGGCGGGAAGACCGAGGCCGGGCGGCACCTGACCCGGCTGGGGTTCGATGTCGACGGCATGAGCCGCCAGCCGGACGACTGGACCCTTGAGGAGGTGGATTACATCGTCGGCGCCTACTTCGCGATGTGGCGGGCCCAGGCCGCCGGGACCTACGTCCGCAGGGACCACCTCAAGGCCGCCGACGCCAAGCTGGGTCCCCGCCGCAGCCCCGGCTCCATCGGCCGCAAGCTCAGCAACATCAGCGCGATCCTCGAGGACCTCGGCCTGCCCGTGCTCGAGGGCTTCCCCGGCCTCGGCAACAAGCAGACCCTGCTGACCGCGGTGGTCACCGACTGGCTGACGGACCACCCGGACGTCTTCGACGACGCCTCGCCCGCCGCGCCGCCCGCGCCCGACCCCGCCTTCGGGACCGAGACGCCGCCGCCGAGCGGCCTGGCCCTGGGTCGCGTGCGGCGCGAGCGCCGGGGCATGAAGGTGGACTTCGCGACCCGCGACGCCCGCAACCGTGCGCTCGGGCGGGCCGGCGAGGAATGGGCGCTGGCCAAGCTGAAGGCGGAGCTGATCGCCGTCGGCCGGCCCGACCTGGCCGAGCGCACCCGCTGGGAGTCGGACATCGTCGGCGACGGCCTCGGCTACGACATCCTCACGTTCGACCGCGACGGCGCCGAGCGCTACGTCGAGGTCAAGACCACCAACCAGGGCCAGACGGCGCCCTTCGTCCTCACCGCCAACGAGCTCGCCGCCTCGGAGGAGCTGGGCGACGCCTACGTGCTCATGCGGGTCTACGCGTTCCGCACCAGCCGCCGGTACTACCGGCTCACCGGCGACCTCTCCGCGGCCTGCGACCTGCGCCCCGTCTCCTACACCGCCGTGCCCCGCTAGCCTCCGGTCGGAAGGCCCGCGAGGCGCTTGCGGCGAGGCCGCCGAAGCATCACCTCCGCCTCTGCCCCCCACGGCCTGGAGATGACGCCCGTGAGCTACGAGTTGTCGGACCGCGACCATGCGCACGCCCTGCTGGGCGACATCGACCTCGACGCCCACCTGCTGGCCATCCGCCAGGCGCTTGGGCAGCACCGCCGCGCCGAGCAGCAGCTGCAGGCGGAACTCGACCGGCTCGTCGAGGACGCGCGATCGGCGAACGGCGCATGGGCGCAGCGCCTGGTCGATATCCGCGTCGACCTGCTCCACGGCTCCGTCTACCAGGACGCCGCCCACAGCGCGGCCGCCGTCGCCCTACTGGCTCCCTTGCTAGAGGCCGTGTTCACGCGCCTGTTCGAGGCGATCGGCCGGCAGGGCTGGCCAAGGGACGCTGGCGAACGCCGCAGGCGGGCCGACAAGCTGGCCGATCCCGACGCCCGGTTCTGGGATGCGCAGGCCTACTTCCCCCGTCGCGGCGAGCCCACGACGAACGTCCTGTTGGGCCCAGGCCAGCTCGCCGAGGAGGCGGGGCTGCAAGCGGAGCTGCCTGCGGACACCTGGAAGGTGTTCGACGCGATCATGAACTACCGGAACTTCACGCTCCACAACGGCCTGGAGTGGCCCCCGGCCAAGCGCGCCGAGTTCGACGTGATGGTCGCCGACAAAGGATGGCCCAGCGAGTGGTTCACGCGCTCGACCTCCGATCGCCGGACCTGGATCATCTACCTCAGCGTCGACCTGATCCAGCGCACGCTGTCGCTGGTCGACGATGTGCTGGACGCCGCCGGCCGGTTCGCCGCCCGGAACATCGAGGCTCACGGCTTCCGGTTCGAGGACGCTGGTCCGGCGGACGAGCCTCCCGAAGCGCTGGTCGCCGCCCCCGCCCGCTCCGACCCCTGAGCCGGGAACCCAGGCCCACCGACCCGGTGATCTGGAGTCGAGGCGGGACGGCGCGCCCCGACTCGACGACACTGCAGGTCCAGGACGGGATCGAGCAGCGCAGACCTGCGCCTTGCCAACCGTCCCCACCCAGGCGACCTACGGACCACCGTGAAGACCAGCCTCGACCATCTGCCGGACGCCAAGCGCCACGAGCTCGAGCGGATCCAGAAGATCCTCTTCGACGAGTTCGAGGACGCGCTGGCCGGCCGCAACGCGCCGCACCGCAAGGCCGGCCGCATCCTGAAGGTGGTCCTCTTCGGCAGCTACGCCCGCGGCGACTGGGTCGACGACCCGAAATCCGGCTACAAGTCCGACTATGATCTCCTGGTCGTCGTGAACCACGAGGAGCTCGCCGACCTCGCCGAGTACTGGGGGCCGGCCGACGACCACCTGCTGCGGGAATACCAGATCGCCCAGCGCCTCACGGCGCCGGCCAACTTCATCGTCCACGCGCTCGCCGACGTGAACCAGCAGCTCAAGCGCGGCCGCCCCTTCTTCGTCGACATCGTCCGCGACGGCATCGCCCTCTACGACGCCCCCGACCATCCATTCGAGCAGCCGCAGATTCTCTCGCCCACGGATGTGCTCGCTGAAGCGCAGGGGCATTTCGATCAATGGATCGAAAGCGCGGAACGATACCGCCAGAATGGGGAGGACAACGCTACGCGCGGTTGGGGCAAAGAGGCCGCCTTCCTCCTCCACCAGGCCACCGAACGCCTCTACCACGGCGTCCTGCTGGTCCTGACGCTCTACAGCCCGAAGTCCCACAAGCTGAACTTCCTGCGCTCGCAGGCCGAGCGCCTGGTCCCCGCCCTCATCGACGCCTGGCCCCGCGAGAGCCGCGCGGACAAGCGCGCTTGGGAGCTGCTGCGCCGCGCCTACGTCGACGCCCGCTACTCGCCCCACTACAGGATCTCGGCCGAGGAACTGGCCTGGCTCTCCGAGCGGATCGGCGTCCTGCAGGCGCTCGTGAAGCAGGTCTGCGAGGCGCACCTGCAGAGCCTGCGCGAGCGCGGCTGAAGCGGCCGCGGAAGGCGCCGGCACGACGGACCTGTCGCGCCGGCGCCCGCCCTCACCGCTTGTGGTGCGGCGGCGGCTTCGGATCGGTCATGTCATCCCATGCGGCGCGGCCCATGCCGTAGAGGCCGCCGCCCAATGAGATCCAGTCCAGCGCATCCTTGGCTGCGGCCTTGGCGCCGCCGGCGACACCCGTGCCGATGGTGATCGCGTCATCCACGAACCCCGGCCAATCGATGTTGTGGGCCCACTCGCCGAAGGCGAAGGGCCCGGTCATGTGGCCGGGGACGGGTTCGAGCGTCCCGTCCGGCATCCGTCGCAGCCGCACCGGCTTCCTCGCATCCCGCACCGTCGGCACCTCGCCGGCGACGGGCGGCGCCGAGGACCGCGTCGCGGCCACGGCCTGGTAGCGCACCGGTTCGGCTCCCGGAGCGCCTCGGCCCAGGGCGACCTGCCGGTCGCGCCCAGCCTGCCAGGCCGGCATCGGCATGTCGTCACGCAGCCGCACGAACCGCCCCTTGGTCCGGTCGGTCGCGGGCTCACCCGCCAGTCGGCGGTTGCGCCGCCAGATCCACTCGTCGGTCGTCAGATCCTCGTCTCGGCCGGAAGGGCCCATCGCTTGTCTCCTGCTGGGGTGTTCCCGGGACGCCCCAGGCGGCCCGGGTGCGGCGCGTGTCGGCGCCACGCCGAAGCCTAGACCCCCGCTCCGTCAGTTCCGGTCGCATGCACCTGTCGACGCCCCGGAAAGTCGTCGTCGCGCCGACTGCAGCCCCTCACCGCGTGGCGCGGCCCGCAAGTCCAGGAGACCATCATGATCACCATCGGCACCTTCACCCGCACCGACGACGGCGCCTACGAGGGCGCGATCCGCACGCTCACCCTCAACGCCAGGTCGGTCCGCATCCGTCCCATCGAGTCCAAGGGCGGGAAGGCCCCCGACTTCCGCGTCCACATTGGAGAGATCGAACTGGGCGCCGCGTGCAAGCGCACCTCCAGGTCCGAGCGCGACTACATCTCGGTCCGGTTCGACGAACCCGGCTTCGCCGAGCCCGTCCACGCCTTGCTCGTTGAGACCGCCAGCGGCTTCGGACTTGCCTGGTCGCGATGGGCATAGCTGCAACGGCGCCGGCGGCGGATCGCCCCGTCGCCGGCGAACGCCGCCTAAGCGCCATTTGCGGAACTTGGGATCCGGCCCGGAACCGGACGTTAGCGTGCCTGCGGCGTATGCTCAGGACGCTGGGATTGGGGATCGCAGTCGGCTAGGCCGGCGCCTGCAATCCGGCGACGACCGCGCGGCCGCCACGCAGCGCCGCATCGATCAGCACTTCAAGGTGATCGGTTGTCGCGTTGTGTGTCCCCACGTAGCCGGATCGGACAAGTTCAACGAAGGGGTCGCTCCGCAGGTAGTGGCCTTCCAAGCTCTGGTAGCTGATGCGCAGACCGCCGCGCGCGCCGGCGAGACGGCCCTCTTCCAGCAGTCGGTCGAGATGTCCAAGGCTGAGGATAATGCCCGCGGCATTGGCCCGCGCGTAACGCCGGACAAACTTGAAGAAGAAGGCGCTGCAGTTCAGCCGGTAGTCGCCGTCGGGGTCCAGATCCCTGTCGAAGCGCCGCATCCGATACAGTTCGTCCTCGAACTGCCCATCGATCCGCGCGATCCAGTCATGGCCATCCGCCTCTTCGTCGGGTTCGGCCCCCGCGTCGATGCGTCGGCGCAGACGCACGTCAGGTTCGAGCATCTTGTACTGAACCATGATGATCGCTCGGCGGCGGGCGTTCAGATAGATGAGATCCACGCCAAAGAGCTGCTCCAGGGGCTGCTTATTGGCGGTGAAAATTTCCAGGCGCTCGCCGCGGCGCTCGAAACTCGCCCTGCCGGTAAGGTCGCTGCCGTCGAGCCGCCAGCCAGGAACCCAGCGGGCATCGTGTTCGATGACGGCGTCTTCTCTCAGCCGGACGACGCCCAACGCGGTCTCGGCCCCGGGCAGCGCCACGCGCGCAGCTTCAGGCTCGGCACCAAACATCTTGAAGGCTAAGGCGACGGCGTCCCGCTGCATGGCGCGCGCATCGTCGATCCGCTTGGGCCGACGAAGGTGGGTGAGGATTCGCGCGATCGCGGGCCCATTGTCTGGCTCGTCAGCGAGCCGAGCGATCATCGCCTCGCCAAGCGCCGGCGACACGCGTTCGAAGGTCGCGCTGTCCGACAGCCCCCGAATGGGCGCGCGTAGTGACGTCGTCTCGATCGCTTCCACCAGGGCTTCGAACGAGGCCGGCAGGATTGGCGAGACCAGATCGAACACCACCCGGGAATCCAGGGTGGCCGTGGCGCCGATGGAGGTGACCACGCCGAGACGGAGGGTTTCCCCTTCGGGCGTCACAATGATCACAAGACCGTCGCGTTCGCCGTACCGGGCTTCGTCATGTGGGAAGTTCAGCGAAAAACGCTCGCCCTGGCGCCGGCTCGTGGCGATCGCCGCCCAAGCTTCCGGCTGGAGCCTGAGCACCGCGACGCTTCTGTCGACAAGATCGCGCAGGTCCCGAGCTTCCATGACCGTGGTTATGCCGGTCGTTGTGAAGGTCCGGCAAGTTCAGGATCGCTCTGAATCCTATCCCTCGCTTGGCCGTCGCCCGCCGCCGGTCCACAATCCCAGCGGGCAACAGGGCTCGGGGCGAGTCGCGTGTTTGACATCGAGAAATACAAGGACAAGGCGAAGCTAAAGGCGCGGTACGAGAAACAACTCGACCGCCTGAAGCTGGCTGAGATCCAGACCGATTGTATCGAGGCGGCCGTCGACGGCGCCGTCGCCAAGCTGAGCACTGCCAACGCAGCGGCGCTCGTGATCTATGGCGAGCCGCAAAGCGGCAAGACCGAAATGATGATCTGCCTAACCGCGAAGCTGCTGGATCAGGGCCACAAGGTCATCATCCACCTGATGAACGACAGCGTCGATCTGCTGTCCCAGAATTTGCGGCGCTTCAAGGCCTCAACCCTCGCGCCGGGGCCCCGGACTTCGACCGAGCTTCAGCAGACGCCCGACGAGAAGCTGCCCGAGGAGCTCGTGATCTTCTGCAAGAAGAACGGCCGAGATCTGGAGAAGCTTATCGAGCGCCGCGCCACGCTAGGGAAGGTCGTCGTGATCGACGACGAGGCGGACTACGCGACCCCGAACGCCAAGGTCAATCAGGGGCATACGACCCCGATCAACGACCTTGTGGGCCAGCTGATCGGTCCGGATGGTGCCTACATCGGCGTCACGGCGACGCCCGCTCGCCTCGACCTGAACAACACTTTCCAGAACAACACCGAGAACTGGGTGCACTTCCCCCCGCACGCCAAATACACCGGCCAGGACGTCTTCTTTCCGCTGGATAAGAAGGCGCCGTACCGCCTGAAACTGCTGACCCTGGGCGGAAGCCCTGAGGAGGCCCGCGACGCGCTCGTGCGCTTCCTGGTGACCGTGGCCTATCTGAACCGCGTCACGAACAAGCACGAAGAAAATTACACCATGCTGGTGCACACCAGCGGCAAGAAGCTCGACCACGAAACCGATCGCAGCACGATCGAGGAGGCCGTCCACGCGCTGACGAAGCCCGAAAGCGCCGAGTTCGCGGCCCTGGCGGAGCGGGTCTACGATACGGCCAAAATCCTCTTTCCGGCGGCCGATGCCGATGAACTCACGACCTACGTCGTCGCGACGGCGCCGCGCGCCAGTCTGGTGGTCTTGAACAGCGCCCGCGACCGCAAGGCGGCCGGCGATAACGCCGCGGAGCCGACGTCACCCTTCACGATCATCATCGGCGGCAACATCGTCTCCCGCGGCGTCACCTTTCCGAACCTCTTGGCCATGTTCTTCACGCGCAACGTGAAGCACAAGCTGCAGCAGGACACCTACATCCAGCGGGCCCGGATGTTCGGGGCGCGTGGCGCCTATCTCGAGCATTTCGAGCTGACCATCCCGACCCTGCTCTACGCGGACTGGCACCGGTGCTTCGTCTTCCATCGGCTAGCGCTGGAGACGATCCGCCAGAACCTCGGCTCCCCCGTGTGGATCGGCGACAGCCGCGTCACCGTCGCCGCGAGCGGCAGCATTGACAAGGCGACGGTGTCGCTGGATCGCGGCGAGATGGCCTTTGGCCTCTTTGAGTTCGACCCGAAGCTTGACCAGCTGATCCTCGCCGCCCCGACCGCCGCGGCCACCTTGGACGCGCTCAGGGCGCAGCTGGGCAATCAAGCGCTGCCGCAGTTCCTAATCGACTACATCCGCGCCACGCAGACGGCGGGCAGCGGCGGCGACTTGGCGATCCACGTGGCCTCTTCGATCGCCAAGTACGGCATCTCGGCGAACCACGAGGCGATCTCGCGGGGAAAGGGCTTTATGGGCACCACCCAACTCGAGTTGGGCAAGTTCCCGACCGCCGTTCACCACGTGAAGATCTTCTTCAACAGCGCCAATCGCGGACGCCTGTTCTACAAGAACACCGGCAGCCTGCAGTTCGTGCAGAACCTGGGGACGTCGCTCGCGGCCTAGGAAGGTCGCAGTTCCGCCTTCGGGCTGGCCAAGCAGCCGCTACGCGGTCCGATCAGGCCGCCCATTTAAGCACGGTTTCGGTGCGCATGCGGTTGGCAAGGGAGCTGCCCGCGCTGGTCGGAAGATACCGACTGCGGCTGGGAAGATCGCGCTCCTCCTCGGAAACATAGGTCAGGCCTTCGAGTTCGAGCGCCTTCGCCATGGCGCCGGCGTTCTTCACAAAGACCTGCTTCAGACAAGAATTCCCAACGACGAGCGTGGTCACCCCGCCTGGCTTGAGGATCCGCTTGATCTCGCGGGCAAGGGCGACCACGTCGACGACGTAGCGGTTGACCATCGCGTGGTGGCGTTGCGGGAGGTCTGTCAGATCTCCCAACGCCGCCTTGACCTCCTCCCTTAGGGCCGCCTCGCCGTCAGGTGCTCGCTCGGCGCCGATCGCGTCCGAACGAATCCGTCGCAGGTCGCTCAGCCGATGACCGAGCCAAACGAGCGAGAGACGGTGGCCTCGCATGTAGTCGATGGCGTTCAGATAGGGCGGTGAGGTCAGCACGGCGTCCGCAGAGCGGTCGTCCAGCGCGATGGCGCGGGCGTCGCCCAAGCTCACCGATGCGCCAGCCGTGGGCGGCGCCGCCAAAAGCCTCTTGCGAACCGTCTTCAATGACCGGGACAATCCCTGGTCGACGCAGTAGTCGGACTCCAGTGTGACCCGGTGAGGCCGGCTGTGGGAGGTATCCCGCGCTAGGCTGGCGCACTGCTCCTTACTGACGATGATCCGGCTGATGGCGATGCGGATGACGTCGATCGCCGCGTGCTCATCGGGCGTCGCCGTGGCGTCAAGACTTTGCAACGCGTGGGCCCAGCAGCGTAACGCCGCGGCCTGCGGCTTGCCGAACCAATAGGCGATGAAGGCTTCGGTCTCGGCGTCGCCGTCGATCCACGGCAAAGCCACCGCGTCCGCCTTGACCCCTTGTGCCATCTTGGCCGCCTCGTCGTAGATCCGCCCGATGAGAGCGTCGTCGATTGGGGTCGTCCATACCCGCGACATCAGCACGGCGAGAGGATCCACATCGAAGCCGATCGCCTTTAGGCCGAGGTCGCTGGCTTGGCGAACGACGGTGCCCGAGCCCATCATCGGATCCACCACGACCCCGTCGGCGGCGACGGTAGTCAGGGCTTGGAGCGCGAGCTCCGGCGCCATGCGCGCTGGGAACGGGTGGATGGTGGTCGTCATCTCTGGCTTCCCTGCGCGTGCCCCTGGCGCGGTGATTCGTGTGATGGCGCCTCTATGTCGTGGACCACGACGGCTTGGTGCAACCGCCAATCGATCGGCCGCAGTTGCCCGGCCGCCTTCTCACGCCGGCGGAGTGGTGGGCGCACGTGAAGCCGTGGACCGGTCTCTGGGATAAAGTGATCAGACCCCGCACGTTCTACGAATGCGAGTATGCCTTCGATCTTCTCTGGCCCGAAGAGGCCCGCTATCTTCACAAGCTTGGCGAGTTAGCCTTGGCCGCTGTGCGCATGCGGAGAAACTCGCCCCTCAGCACGACCCTAGACCTGACCTTCTCAAGGTCTCTCTTGAGTCAGTAGAGCGCATTGGAGCTGGCTGAAGCCGTCGTTCGACGCCCTCAGCGTCGATGCGGTTCGCGAAGCTCGCCGAAGGCGCCTGCGACGCCCGAGCGGCGGACCAAGGGCCACAGGCCTTGTCGCCCCACCTCGCGCGAACACGCCCTGGACGCCATCGGCTAGGAACCACCGCCTGCGCCGAACCAGGTTGCGAGAAGCTTATCCGCAGCTGCCGGATCGCGGACCTTCAGTGCCGTCACCTCACCGAAGATGCGGTTTGCGGTCGCGGGATCCATCGTGGCGATCCAAGGTGCGACACTCTTCACATCGGACAGAAGCCACTCGATGCCGGCCTGGTCCGAAAGCAGCAGGAGAAGGAGCCTGGCCAAGGCTTCACCGCCCGCGGAGCCCAGTCCGTCATCGCCGAGCAATCGTCCGCCTCCGGCCGTCAGGAGCTCTGACAGGCGCACCGGTTGCGCCTGATCCAAGAGCCCTGCAGCGATGGCGGAGACCAACCGGTTGCGAACCGGGGCAGGCGTCCACCGCGCGAGTTCGAACCAACGCCGACGTCGGCCAAGATCGCTATCGTCGAGGACGCTCTGCACTGCCCGCTCGAGCACACCGGGGAGGCTCGCCGCGATCGTGACGCTTCCCTGCGGGAGGAGGTTGAGCAGGTCCACGAGCTCATAGGGCGGTGTCCCTTGGTCCAGCGCAGCCGCCCAGGTATCGGCGGGAATGCTTCCGAGCCGCGCCTTGATCTGCTTGGCCAGTTGCACCTTCGAGCCCTCGGCGCTCGCCAAGGCGCGGTAGATCGACGTCGCCACCGCGAGATCCTGCGCCGCCACGGCGTCCCAAAAGCCCGGCAGCCCAGATGCGGCCTGCCAAAACCCGCCGGCGTCCGGCAGGAGGTCGATATAGGTTGGGAGGTTGTCCATGGCCGCCCGGACGGCGGTCTCGGAACCCAATCGGGGCGCACGAGCGGCCCCGATGCCGCGGAACAGCTCAGCGTACGCCGGCTGGTCGATCAGCAGCCGGTAAAGCGGCTCGACACCATCCTCAGCACTGAGGTAGCGCAGCCAGAGGTCGATGCGCCCCGCGAGGTCGGGGTGGCGCGAGAACACATTCGCCCATCCAGACGAGTCCGGCGTGTCGGGCGCCTTCCCAAGCGCTAGCATCAACCCGACCAGAGCCGCGGCGCCGTCGAGGATTTCCGTGCCTTCGGCCAACTGCGACCAAAGCCGGGCCAGCGCATCCTGCAGTACATTCTGGTCACGCAGAGCCACCGCGCGCTCCCGTGCAAGCTGAGCTGGGGCGTAGAGTTGCGCGATCAGCACAGCCGCCGCCGCCGACCGGCGGACATCTCCGCCCTGGAGGTTGGCCACCACGAGCTCGAGAGTCTGTTGACGTCCCAGGGTGTCCGGAACCAGGTCGACAAGGGCGCTCGCGGCGCGTAGGCCGCCGAGCGCTTCGCGGGCTTCGGCATGCCGGAGCATCGCCTCCAGTTCGTCGGCGATCGCGTCCCAGGAATGGGCCGGCTTGAGCGCCCGCTTCGCAGCCATCGAGAGCGGCTGCCCGACGATCCAGATGTAGATGCTCGGAGTAGGCGGTGTCGGAATCTCGACCTCAAGGAGGCCGACGGCCATCGCTTCCGCAACCAGGCGCTCCACCACGCGGGCCGTGAAACGCGCCTCATCGCGCAGCAGTCGATCGCCCGAAGCGCCGAGCATCATCTGCGACATGCCGGCGAGATAATCCGGCCGGAGAGCTTCGGGCGTCCTGTCGGCAAGGATGCCGATGGCGTCATCGTCGCCGGGTCCGAAGGTGTGGGCCTGCAGATAGGTCCGAGCGTGTTCGCGAAGGCGCCGCCACGCCCCTTCCGCCCAAGGGCGCTCGTCCATGTCCGCGACATCCAGGAGGCGCGCGGCCGATAGGACCGAGACCTGGCTGGGATCGTCGAGGACCTGATCGAAATAGCGGTCGAACCCAGGATCGGCCGAGAGCTCCACGAAGGCGTCGGCATCCTCCGAGGCGATCGCGCTCCGGATGGGCTCGCGCATGTAGAGCTCTGCAGCTCGCCTCTTGTCGACGCCGAAGCAAAGCGCGGCGATCGACAGTCGCCAATCGGGGTCGAAGGCGTCGATCGCGAGGACCGGTGTTTGCAGAGCCGCGTGGAGGTCCAGGACGATGTCGCGGCGATCGCAGACGAAATAGGCGATAGAGGCCATCTCGATATCGTCGTCGCGCCACTGCGCCCACAACGTGGCGAGCTCGTTGACGAAGGTGTTCAGCGAGCGGGGCGTGACCTTTGCGCCGGCCCCCCGACGACGGTGGAAGGCCTCGTAGATGACACGGATCTGGTACGGCCACTCGGACCGCAGCTCGTCGCGGAAGACTCGGTCGAGACGCGCCTCCAGGTAGTCCTGCCAGCTTGAGAGCACAGGAGGCGGGACATGGAAGATCAGGTCGAACGTCTTATCCAGGAAGGATTGCGAAAGCCCGCCTGCGGCGCCGTCGGTCGCACCATGGATGTGCGCGGGCGCAGAGGGATCGATCGGCACGATCACGGTCGGCAACCTGGTGGACGACGACGTCCCATCGGAGCGCGCCTCTAGGAAGAAGCCGCGCATCGTCGCCCAAAGCGCGACAGCTTCACCGGGCGGGAGACGGTCGAGATTGTCGATGACGATCACCAGCCTGCGCCCCTTCGGCAGGCTGTCTTCGAGGATTCTCTTGAACAGCACCTGGAACTCGATCGCCGTCGGCTCGACCGGACGCCTGCGGACTTCACGCTTGTGTTCGCCGGGCTTGTTCGAGAACAGCGCGAGGATCTGCGCGAGCGGGTAGCCGGCGACCCGCAACCCCACCGCCGCCAGCACCGGCGCCAGCGTCAGCACCCAACCCAGGACGAACAGGGCGATGGCCCAGGGATCATCTTGCAGCTCGTAGGCAAGGGTGCCGTCACCGATCAACCTCAGGCCGACCGCTAGGCCGGCGAGCGCTGGGAGCATGACCAAGCCGGGCTTCGTCACCGCGAACGAGGTCTCCGTCTGGGTGACCTCGCGTTGCCCCTTCAGCGCCGCCAGGTCCTCGTCCCACTTCTCCTGCAATGCCGCGGCGTCTGCGCTCCCGGGCGCGGCGAGGAAGGCGATCAGGCCCTCGAGGAAGGCGCGGCGCGGCGGATCGCTCTGGCGAAGCCAGGTGTCGTAGACGAAGCATTGCACGCGCTCGTCGTCGGTTCCGGTGGCCAGCCCGGCCCGGACCAGGTTCACGATGGTCGACTTGCCGCTCCCCCACCCTCCTACCAATCCGATCGTCTTCACCTGCTGTTGGGTCCGCACGACACCAACAATGGCGTCGGCGACCCGGTTGTGCACATCGAAGGTGTCGACATCTGCAGGCTCGTCGACCACGAACCGGAGCCCCGCGAACGCCGAAGCCGAGCTCGACGAGGTCGGCTCATCCACAGCCTTGCCGACCTCGATCGCGGTCTCGGCAGCGACCGGGTCCGAACGCGCCCAATGGCGACCGATCCGAGACAGCCACCTTCCCAACCACGACATATGGCGACGGGCCTCCCTCCGGCCATCTAATGCCAGAGCTTCGGAAGCCTCAACTCTGTGGAGGCTCGGCATGGAGCCGAGCCGACCGGCTGGGCGTGCCGGTGCGAGCGCAGCGCGCCTGCTGTCGGCTTTGGTTCGGCCCGCTCGGTCGGTCGCCGTGCGAATGGGCCCGACCAGATGTCGCCATCCTGCCCCGCACGGCCGAGGCGGCCGGCGAGCCACGCCCGGAGCATCGGCGCTCGACAGTCCTGCCCGACTCATTCAGTTCTAATTCTGTTCCGGCCCGCACGAAAGTCACCCAGTCCTGCATGAGCGGCGACCTCAGATATCTCTCGCTCTGTTCCGGCGCCGGCGGACTCGACGTCGGACTGGAGATGGTCGGATGGCGTCCGCTCGCCCAGATCGAGATAGATCGCGACTGCTGCCGGACCCTTGCGGCGCAGAACGTCCTGATGGGACGGGACGTCCCGGTCCTGAACGCAGGGATCGAGACCATCGACCCGCGTGAACTGCGTCTGTCACTCGGATTGGCCCGCGGGGAGCTCGACCTGATCGCAGGCGGCCCGCCATGCCAGCCCTTCACGACCCATGGACTGCGCCAGACGCTCAGCGACCCTCGCGCCAGTGCGGTCTTCCCAAGCTTCCTGAACCACGTCCGCGAGTTCGAGCCCAAGGCTGTCATCGTCGAGAACGTCGATGGCTTCCTCTCGGCCGCACTCGAACATGTCCCCCTCACGGAACGGGCGTCTCGTCCGCTCCATCGGCGGGAGATGAAGGGCTCGTTCCTGGAATGGGTGCTCCTGGAGCTCGACAGGCTCGGGTACTCGGTGAGCTGGGGGGTCGCGGAGGCCGCGGACTACGGCGTCCCGCAATATCGCCAGCGCGCCATCCTGATCGCGACCCAACGGGACCAGCCCTGCTTCCTGCCACCGGCGACGGCGCCACGCGCGCGGACCGTGCGCGAAGGCCTCTCCTCTGTCACCGATCCAGGTCCGATCCAGCCACTCAGCGCCCGCAAGAGGGCGATCTACGCACTGATCCCGCCCGGTGGGAACTGGCGCAACCTCCCCCCGGACGTTCAGGAGGCCACGATGGGGCGCGCGTTCTTCGCCACCGGCGGCAAGAGCGGATGGTGGCGGCGCCTCGCGTGGGACCAGCCGTCCCCGACGATCCTCGGGATGCCCGACCACTCGAGCACGGGCCTGATCCATCCTGACGAGGTCCGCTGCCTGGGCCTGAACGAATGCGCCGCGCTGCAGTCGTTCCCTGCCTTGCATCCCTTCCAAGGCTCGTCACGATCGCAATACCAGCAGGTCGGCAACGCGGTGCCGCCGCTGCTCGGACGAGCCATCGGGGAGGCGCTCATCGCGCACCTTGAAGCTCGACCGTCATCCAGGCCACCCTCCCCCGATTGGAGGAGCGAGTCGGCCAATCGCAGGATCGGCACTCATGGGTGGTTGCTGCGCAGCGGCAACCGCGGCCAGGTGACGATGAACGCGAAGGTCCGGCCCGACCATGTGTGGGCGCTGCAGGATGGCGAGTTCACCGTCGACCCTACCGGAGGCCCGGCGCCTGCTCGTGGCGGCGCTGAGGACGGGTTGCGGCGTAGCGCCTGACGAGGGGCCGAGCGACCAGGACATCAGCAACGCCATCGACGGCTTCGCCGGCCAGATCGACTACTGGTTCGACCGGGTGATCGCCAATGCGGTCCCGCAGTACCGCAAGCTGATCATCGCCCGGATCAACCCCTTCGTGCGGGGCATGGAATACCAGGGTCGGAGCGCGAACGAAGCCGCCAGGGAGCTGGTGCGCGACTACACCAACCGCAACTTCGTCACCGCCGGGGGATGGGCGATCGAGAAGATGGCGATCGCCCTCGGCTCCAAGAACGCCAAGGCCGCGGCCACCGGCATCGACCTGCACAAGATCGACCCCGTCACCGGCGCACAGTCCCTCTATGTCATCAAGAGCGGCACGGTCACGCGCAACTCGGATATCCTCGCCGCTCTGAAGCGCAACGCCGAGGCGGCGCGGAAGCTACTGGTCCAAGGGGGATCCAAGGTCAGCGTCTTCGCCAGCTATGCGGTCGCGGCTGGCGCCACCACCTCCACCTACCACGACAATATCTATCGTCCGTCCTCAGCGAGGTTCTGGAGCGAGGTCACCGAGCTCGACGAGGATAAGGCCATCCGGCTGGCCTTCGCCGTCTCCCGCGCGGCGGCTGACCTCATCCGACGCGGATCGCGCCCACATGTGAGCGCCATGGAGGGCCTCGTCGAGGTCTACATCCGACGCCCGGAAGCGACGGGTGAGGTGGACTGGGAATTCCTCTTCGACCGCACCATGAAGGAGAAGACCGTCTGGCAGGCCGAGGACAAGTCGCGCCACGCAGCGGCGTGGGCCAGCCTGCTCGCCAGCGGCTATGCGCCCGGAACGCCCCAGCCCTCGGCTCCCACCGACACCAACGTCGAGCCGCTGCCCGACGAGGCGTCCTGAGGCGGTAATGCGGCTCCGACGCGACCACGAATCCGCGGGGACATCCTGAAGGGACGCCATCGCAACCGACCAGTCGTACTCGCCAGACGAGGCCGTCATCAACGGCGTCCCGCCACGCCGGCGCCCGGCGGTTCAGCCCCTGCCGCCCCACCGCGTCTCCGCTTCCCGGAGCCGTCGTTCCGTGGATGGATGCTTCGAGCGGAGGCTGTTGACGTAGATGTCCTCGGTCTCTGTCCAGAAGGCGGCGATCGCGCCGGCGAACCTCGTCAGCAGCCGTGGATCGACGACGATGTCCCCAGCCTGCCTACGATAGGGGTCGGGCCAGAGCTCAGGATGCCTGTCCCTCAGGCGCGTGGCGGCCGGGCCCTCGCCGTGCCGACAGACGTTCCCGACCTGCTGGAGGAGGTCGAGAAGCGGAAAGGGTGAGAACCGCGTGAGCGCCAGCCCACGGAGGTCCAGGAAGAGCCGTTGGAGGTCGGCCCAGTTGGCCTTCTCGACCTCCTTGTCCGTCGCACCGCCGAATTCGGACGCGCAGCCCGCAAGGTATGTCCGTAGCTGCCGTTCCCAGAACGACTGGAGCGCCAGCGCGAAGCCCCGCAGGGTCTCGCCGCGGAGATCCTCGAGATCGGCCTGCTCGAAGGCCCAAGCCCCTTCCTGCCTCCGGCCAAGCTCCTCGATGCGCAGGTCCAGGGCGCGGATGGAGGGTTCGACGATGTGGCCGATGAAATCGCTAGCGGTACGGCCGTGTACCCACGTCCCGATATCCGCCCGCGCGTTGCGCCAGACCGGTATGGAGGTGGTCAACCGGAGCCTCCTTGGCCGGGCGCTGGCGCCCGTGCGGCGTCGGCCAGGACGGCAAGCAGTCGACGTGTCAGCTGGTCGTCGTCGGCCTTCTTCCAACGATTGATGAAGCGGCAGACCAGCTGGACGTTGTCCGGCGTGTAGTGGCCAGCACTGTCGATGCGGTCCAGGGAGACGAGCATCTCCCTGTCGTCGCACTCCTGGTCGTAGCCGAGGGGCAGTCCCGTCAGCGCGCAACGGTCCTGCTGCTCGCCCATCTTCTGACGAAGCAGCGCCTCCCATTCGATCCGCGAGAGGCTCGTGGTCTTCTCCTTCAAGCGGCGTTCCACCACCTGGCCGTTGGCGCCAGCGACCGTCTCAAGCAACGTGCGGGTCATCCGTTCCGCCGCCAGCTCCTTCGACGAGAAGATGCGTCCCGGATTCCTGCGCGCCTGCGCCGCCTTGTCGGAGAACAGGGGCAGAGCATGCCAGGCGTCAAGCGGCCCGCCAGCGACCAGGGCGCGCGTGTAGTCGGCATATCCCCTGTCGTCGCCCAACGCCTGGAAGGTCGCCTCTGTCGCCAGGAAGTCGCGCGCCTTCGGATGCAGCGCCGACCAGCGGAGGGGACGGCCGGCGCCATCGCGGTCGCTCCAGGCCTGGCAGGGTTTCTCCAGCACCCAGACCCTCGGACCGTGGCGCTCAGGTCGGTCCGAATCCTGCAGCGTCTCCATTAGGGGGCCGCGTTCCGAGATCGTCCACCAGAGCGCGTCGCCCTGCCGGCTCACCCAGAGATCGCCCTCGCTGTCCTCCAGTTCCTCGATGAGGTTGTACCAGCGGCCAGCGGTCGGCTTGGAGGGGGGCAGGCCCAGGACGGTGACGGCGCCGGCCATCGCGGCGGCGACATAGCCGTCGCGGTCACGTGCTTGCCAGAACGGATGCACCAGCTCGTCGTCGATCGTGGCCAGGACACCCTTCGCACGGCACTGGGGCCAGAGGCTGTTGCCCTCTCCGAAGTTCGCCACGAACACTCGATGCAACGCTGCGGCCCCTGTTCCAGCGCCGCATCCCTATCCTCCGCGACCGCGGGCGCCAACAACCGAGCTCCTCCTCTTCGCCCGGCAGGCGCGGTCCGCGGCACGACGTCGTCCCGGCGACCGCGGACCAGAGCGCCCAAGCCTACATCGATGAGCACGCCTGCATATTCGGTCCTGTTGACACCGATCTCAGGTCATGCAACTTGGTCTCCATGAGACCGATCCTAGACCTCCAAGACCTGCCATCCGTAACCACCGCGCGCGCTTCCGAGATCGTCGGTCTGGGCTACGAGGGCTTCCGGAGCTACCTGAAGCGCGGACTGCTTGGCCGCACTGGACTGCTGCCAGGCTTCCACGCGCCGGGGGCGGCGACCTCCGACGATCCTGCGCCGCGAAGCGGGTGGAGCCGCCATGGATTCGCCAGCCTCTGCCTGATGCGGCTCGCCAAGCTCCTGATGGACGCGGGCTTCCCCTTCGAGACGGCCAACAGCATCGTGTCGCAGGAGGGGCTCTGGAAGGCGCTGGCCAGCGATACCGGACCAGTCGACCGCTTCCTGCTGGTGTGGCCACCCTATGGCGACCACACCCTCTTCGAGCCTGCGCAGCTCGACCTGCTTCCGCAACGCGTAAGGGAGATCGAGGGCATACACTTCACGCTGCTCAACCTCGGCGACCTGGAACGGGATGTCGCGGCGCGGATGGGGGCGATCGACCTTCCGTCGCTGCACCGCGCTGCCGCCACCGCGGCCGCCCTGCCTGACGACAGCCGCCGCGCCGAGCTGCTCTCCAGGCTGGAGGCAGTGCGCGGCCAGGGATCGGTCGCCGAGCAGGCCCGCACGGAGGAGCTCATCATCTCCCTCCAGGAGCCCGGGTTCGACCCGTTCAGCCGTCCGCCAGGCACGACCGCACGATGACGCCCGGAACCGGCGACCATCCCGGGAGCGCCGCATGAGCCGGCTGCGGAGCGACGCCGCAAAGGTCCAGCCGGAGCAGGACGCGTTCGGCTTCCGGGAACTCGCCGACCGGCTCGGCGAGAACATCCGTAGCGCGCTGGCGGCGGAACAGCAGTCGAGTGGGCTCGTGATCGGTCTCGAAGGCGCCTGGGGCAGCGGAAAGTCGACGATCCTGAACTACCTCCGGACGAACCTGCAGGCGTCGCTGCAGGAGGGGAGGGATTTCCTCATCGACTTCGACCCCTGGTGGCTGGAGGATGACAGCGACCTCGTGGCGGCGCTGCTCGGCGCCGTCCTCGACGCGCTCCCGCAGGACGATCGGCGCCGTGTGGGCGCGGTCGTCACGCGTCTGGCGGCGGCGGCGAGCCGCACGCCCGAGAGCGTCGAGGCCCTGCTGAAGCTCTGGAAGAAGACCAGCTTCGTCGGCGACCTGCTCGGCAGGCTGCGGCAGAGCGGCGGAGACCTCGAGAGGCTCCTCAAGCCCACGAAATCCATCCGCGCCCTGCGCCAGGAAGTGGCGGCGGCGTTCCGGAGCGGCGGCTACCGCTTCGTCGTGATGGTGGACGACCTCGACCGCCTCACGCCAGAGCAGGCCATCCGCGTGATGACAGCCATCAAGTCGGTCGCCGACCTGCCCGGCTTCGTCTATGTCCTCGCCTACGACCCAGCCGCCCTGCGCAACATCCTGCGCAACTTCCGCCCTCCGCTCGGCGCCGACTACCTCGAGAAGATCGTCACGGTATCGGCCACCGTCCCGCCGATCACGACGCGGCAGACCAGCGAGTTCCTGCTGGGCATGCTCGAGCCAACCCTCGTGGACGCGCAGCGCGCGCCCTCGGCGAGACTGCGCCACGAGACCCTCGTCAACCTACTGGATAGTCCAAGGGACGCTGTCCGGCTCGGCAATGCCGTGAACTTCTGGACCGGGGGCAAGCTGCGCGAGGTCTACACGCCGGACCTCCTGCTGCTGGAGGCGGTGCGCCTGGCCCATCCCCCGGCCTATGTCGGCCTGCTACGGACGAGCACCATCTGGCTGGAGCGGGAACCGCTTGAGCCGATCGGGCGGCTTCTCGACGCGTCGTCGGATGACGCCGGGCGGCGCAAGGCGGCCGCCGAGGTGATCCGCCGGGAGCTGCAGCTCGACGACAGTGCTCGCCACGATCGTGTGCGGGACGCACTGGCGGTGATGTTCCCCCAGGCCGCACAATACCTTGGCGGTGAGACGCCCATAAGCCTAGGGTCCGAGACCGCCTTCAACCCCCGCGCCATCGCCGAACCCGCGCATTTCTTCACCTACTTCTTCCACCGCCCCCTGCCGGGCGCCCCAAGCCGGGGGGAGATCGATATGCTGATCGGCGCCGGCACGCCCATCGACCAGAGGATCGGGCTGCTCGCCGAGATCTCCCGCAGGCCCGAGGCCGACGTCAGCCCGCTCGTGCATACGCTCGTACTCTTGAGGGCCGAGCTCGAGGCCGAGGCCGTGCCGCGCGCCGCAATGTTCGAGCTTGCGCGGGCCCTCCGCGCGCCCCCGATCCACATCCCGTCGCCAGGCGGGATCGTGCGGGTCGGCAGCACCTTCGAGGAGATCCGGCAGTTCGTGCGCCAGTTGCTCCGACGGCACGGGGCGCTCAGCCCTGACCAGGTGGCGATCCTGGCCGCGCCGGACGTCGGACTGGCCTGGCTGGCGGACCTGCAGATGTTCCTGAGTCGTGGGACGCCGTTCTACCGGCTACGACCGGCCGGCGATGTCGATCGCCCACTCCACGTCGACCTCAAGGTGGTGGAGGAACTGACCTACCGGACGGTGCAGGCGATCCGGGACGGCCTGCAGGACGGCGCGACGCTGACCTCCCCGTTGGCCCCGCTCCTCCTGCATCTCGCCCACACCGACGACGCCGCGGCGCTGGAGGCGGCCCTCGCACCAGTGCTCGACGATCCCGAGCGCGTGGTGGTGCTGACGGACGCCTTCCGCCCGATCGAGGGGGCATTGGGCGCGCTCGCGAACCTCTCCGGCCAATCCCCCGAGGCGCTTCATGAGCTGATCGAGCGCGCACACGGGGCGACGGGTCGTGAGTTCCGGCCCCTGCGGTGATGGCATCAGCTGGACCTGGGCAGCCGCGTTACGCCTTTCCTGGCCACCACATTCCCGGCCGTCTCGCGGGCGCCAAGGCCTTGCCGGCGTGCGTCTTCCGGCAAGCCAGGGTAAACGCCATGCGGGACCGCCCGCCGTCCTGTTGCCACCGGGCATGCGGGCCGCCGCAGGGCGTCCCCGCCCCACTTGACGAGGCATGCCGCCGGAGCTTGCGATGAACCACGATCTGGCCAGGCTGATGGGGGCGGTGCGGAGCCGTCTCGCCGACGTCCAGGCCCAGGCCAACAGCTACGACGAGCTGGAGAGGTACGCGGATTTCCACCACGATCCGGACCTCGCCGAGCAGGAAGGTGGGAAGCTCGAGCATGCGTTGCTGCAGGCCTATCGGACGATGTGCGTGTTCCTCGAGGCCTCGGGCCTGAGCGCGGCGCTGGCCGACTTCAAGGAGGAGTGGAAGTCCTACGCGGACGGCCTCTCGAGCTTGAAGCATTGGCAGGACGAGCCCGACTTCCCCTACAGTCCGGGCCTTGTCTTCCTCCGCAACCAGCTGCAGGTGTTCGAGGGGATCGACGCCGACACCACCGTCGAGCAGGCCCAGGTCGAGATCGTCCGCCGTGTCGTGAAGAACACCGGGCATATCCTGGAGGTCGCCGCGGCTCCACCGTCCTCCGAGGCCGACGTGCAGAGGGCGCTCCACACGCATCTGCGGGTCGGCTTCCCGGATGCGCGCCGGGAGGCGACGATCGCGCAGCCCACGAAGAGCTACAAGCCCGACATCGCGATCGACTCGTTGCGGACGGCGGTCGAGGTCAAGTTCGCCGACAGCGAGGACAAGGCCAAGACCGCGCTCGGAGGGCTCTACGAGGATATGAAGGGGTATGCGGGCGATCCCGCGTACACGACCTTCACCGCCGTGATCTACATGGACGCCGCCTACATCCCGCAGGACGTCGTCGATGCGGAATTGGCCAAGGTCGGCGTCACGAAGGACTGGCGCATCTACGTCGCCGTCGGCGGAGCAGCCTCCAGGCCCAGGAAGCCGAAGGCACCGGCCTGAAGGCCCAGGACGCTCCGCTCGCCGTCACCGGCCCGCCATCGTCATCGCAAGGACAGCCGTGGGCCTAGCCTAGCCGTCGACACCGGCGTCCGCCGCGGCCTCTGCCGCTTCGACCTCGGCCAGGGCCGTCTTCCCCTCGTCGAAGGTCACGATGCTGTCGGGCAGGCCGATGAGCACGAGCGGACAGGGATTGCCCACACCCCGCCGCAACCGGTCGTCCAGCTTGCGCCAGTGGGTGGTGGCCTCCCCGAACTTGTCCGACACGAACTTGTCGATGAAGGCGCCACGGAAGTCCTGCGGGTCCTTCGCCCGCGTCATGCGCTGCTGGATCGCCGCCCGCTGGCGTGTCGTGGGGTCGTAGCCCCACTGGCGCATGCCCTCGAGGTCGTCGATCCCGCGCTCGTCCAGGAACCGGCGCACCAGGCCGCGCATGTTCTCGTGCAGCGAGCGCCCGCGGGTCACGATCATGCCGATGGAGATCGCCCCGTTCGCGTGCAGGCGCTGGAAGTTCTCGAGATCGCGGTCGTAGAACGGGTCCTTGTTGTTCCACTCGATCTCGAGCGCGATCCGCTCGCCGCCGCCGAGCTCGCGGACGTGGTCGACCTCGTGCGACTGGCTCTCGCGGGCGACCCCGTTGATCCGGGTCTCGACCACGAACTCCATCTTGCGCCACCCCACGGCATGGAGCGCACGGCGCAGCCGCTGGGTGCCCTTGGCCTCCCCGCCGCCGCCGGCGATGATCTCCTCGATGGGGATGGTCGCCGCGAGCAAGGCCGCCTCGAGCTCCTCCGCCGCGCCGGGGAAGTCGACACCGAGGATCGCCCGTGCATGCGAGCGGAACTCCACCTGGAATCCTCGCGCGACCAGTTCCTCGAACATCCCCACACCTCACGACGCCGGGTGGACGTTAGCCGGAGTCGCCAGCCTGGCACGAATCCCGGAAGCTCCGTCCCGATCGGGGGAGGCACCTTGAAGATATTGGCTGAGTACTCGCACCTGAACGGGCTCGAGTTCCTGATGGCGCGTAAGCCGAAGCTGCTGAAGGAAATCCGCGCCGCCGTCCGAAGCGTGAATGCTGCCGCATGCCGTACGAAGGCGTCGCTGGAGAAGACCAAGGCTGGGAAGATCGTCTACTCGCCCAGGGCGATGAACCAGGCGATCAAGGATGGCCTACGACACCACGGTGGCGGGTGGGAGCAGGTCAGGACGAAATACTGGGTGTGCCGCGACCCGGATACCAACCGCCAGATCGTCTCGCTGCCGCCTAGCGAGCAGCGTAAGGCCATCGTCGACGCGGGCTTCGAGCCGTTCGAGTCCTCCAACCAGACCGACTTCGTGAAGGACCGTGTGGCCGTGGAGGTCCAATTCGGGAAGTACGCATTCGTGGCCTACGACCTCTTCGTGAAGCACATGGCCTTCTACGTCGCGGGCAAGATCGATCTCGGGATCGAGATCATGCCGATGAAGTGCCTCCAGAAGGACATGTCTTCTGGCCCCTGCTACTACGAGCGGGAACTGCACAACCTCATCCGGGAAGGCCGCGGCGTGCCAGCGGTGCCGCTGCTGCTGATCGGCGTGGGCCCCTGATCAGGCGGCCGCTCGTCGCGCGGCGTGCCAGCTCAGCCCGTTGAACCAGTCGCCGACGATCAGCCCCGCGAGGACCTCGACGGCATATTTCTCGACCTTGGCAAGGCCCGGTGTCGGCCCACGGCCCGGAGCGGTCTCCGCCCGCTGCCGCACGAACGCCCGCACCGGCCCGGGGTCGGCCTCCATCTGCTTGCCGAGCACCTCGACGAGGTGGCCCGCGAGCGACCCCAGGAGGTCCACCACCTCGTATGGACCAAGGCCCTCGGCCCGATGCGTCCAACGGTCCTGCAGCGCCTGCGGCGATGAGAGCCCGAGCTCCTGTTCCGCCTTCACCAGCCGGGAACGGAACGACGCGAACTCCGGCCCGGCCAGCTCGCGCCGCAGCTCCGACCATGTGGAGCCGTCCAGGTCGACCTCGCGGACGTCCTTCGACGGCCCGAAGAAGAAGCGCACCCGCCAGTCCGTGCTGTCGGCGCCGACCTCGTTCGACAGGTCGAACCGCATGCCGCTCTTGAACCGCAGCCCGGGCACGGCGGCACGGAACCCGCGCTTGGCCGGATAGCTCCGACCCTCGGTGTCGGGCCGCGTCACGGTCGCCACCTTCTCCGGCAGGCGGAGCTGGCGCCCGGCCTCGGCGAACCCATCCAGGCCCTCGGGCCGGATTCCCTGGGCCGCGAGCGCCACCAGGTGCGTGAAGGTGGGCGGGATGGCGTTGCCCACCATCTTGGCCTTCTCCGCGAAGGAGCGGGCATAGAACTGGTAGGTGATCGGGAAGCCCTGCAGGCACGCCCGCTCGCGGATGGTGAGGCGCCGGAAGCGCCCCTTGGCCCGCGGATCGGCGATGACGATGCTCTCCCGCGACACCCGGGTGCAGGTCGCCGTCACGGTCCGCGCCGGCTGGTCCAGCCGGTCGGGGAAGGCCATGTTGTTGTAGACGGGATGGAAGAGCTTGGCCTCGCGGTTCATCCGGAGCTCCTCCGGGTTCAGCGCCGCCTCGGCCTCGGTCTCCGTCAGTTCCGTGGCGGGCAGCCGGACGCCCCAGACCGGGTCGACCACCTCGTCCGCGGCGGCGAGCGCGCGCACCACGTCGCCCAGGGTCCGGCCGGGCAGCCGGTCGCGATAGGCGTGGATCAGGTCGAAGGGGATGTTCCCGGCGATGCAGCGCTTCCGCGACTGCGGCGCGCCGTAGTCCGAGAAGTCCACCACCTCGATGTGCGGCGCGAGATGCCGGAAGCGGTAGAGCGCATGCTTCGCGTCGGCCAGGCCTCGGCGCAGCACCTCGGCCACCCGCGGCACGTTCTCGAACGCCCACCAGCGGGGCTTCAGGTGCTCGACCACCTCGAGGAACTTCACGAGGTCCTTCATCCCCTCGACGATGTCGCCGCTGCCGCCTCGGTTGGAATAGGAGAACTCGGTGCAGGGGGGACTGCCCACCACCAGGTCGATGTCGGACGGGAGGTCCGAAAGGGCCAGCTTGCGGATGTCCACCGGCTTCAGGTCGCCGCCGTGGTTGCCGTTGTGGGTGTCGATCGCCGGCTGCCACCACTCGTAGGACGCGACCATGTCGACGCCCGCGAGCCGGAGGCCGAGGCTCCAGCCGCCGATGCCGGCATAGAGGTCGATGGCGCGCACGTGCGGTGTGTCCTGCTGCTTCGAGGGCGGGTCGAGAATCGGAGTCTAAGCGTCGCGCGCCGTCTGGCAAGATCCAAGAGGCCTCCTGGACCCTGCGTCCGAACTTGTCGCACCCAGGAAGCCGACGAGCCGCGCCTCGAGCTCCTCGACCCGGCGGGTCTCGCATTCCCAGACGACGAGGGCGTCCCAGCCTTCCACCTGCGCTCGAGCCAGGTCCCGCGCGTCGCGGGCCCGGTTACGCTCGAACTTGGCCTCCCAGAACTCCCGGCGAGTGGCGGGCGTCGTGGCGATCCGGCAACCCTCGTGGTGATGCCAGAAGCACCCGTGGACGAAGATGATCTTCCGCCGCCCCGGGAACGCCACATCCGGACGGCCTGGCGCAGCCTTCCACTGGAGCCGGAAGCGATAGCCTAGCCGGTGCAGGAGCCGGCGCACCACCCATTCGGGCTTCGTGTCCGCGCGGCGGATGCGTCCCATGTGGGCGCTACGCTGGGCGGGCGTAAGGTGATCCATGGGGACCGATAGCCCACGCCCCGACCGGATGCACCGTGTCAGGTCGCCGCCGTCGCCCGCCGGAACCTAGGAGACTGTTCTGGGGTGGTCGCGCAGCCTCGCGACGCGAGCGAGCAGGCCGCGCCGCACCGCCTCGCGGTCGGCACCATGATGCAGCCGCCGATGGCAGTTCGGACATCCTGCCACGGCGTTGTCTGTCGTGTCCGGCCCGCCCATGGCCAGCTCCTGGACATGATGGACCTCGAGGTATGGCTCGCCGTTGGCGCGCACGAAGGGCGCGGGCTCGCCGCAGACCTCGCAGCGCCCACCCGCCGCCTCCAGGACCCACGCGATGACGTTGGGATCGCGCGGGAACCGCGTCGAGCTCGCGGGCAATCGCGGTGGAGGCGGCGAGCCCGCTGGCGGCGGCGGCAACGCGCCCGTCGAATCCCGCTGCAGCTTCGCCTGGGCCGCCTCGACCCGTGTCGCTAGCTTCTCTGGATCGTCCGTCGCGGCCTCGGCGCGCCCCTCGCGACGCCACACCTCGTTGATCAGCCGGATGAGCACTGGCTTCTGTCGGCCGACGTTGCGGCGCGGTAGATAGCCGTCGACGACCCCCATGCCGAGATCGTCGAGGACCGCGGAGATGTTCTGCATGCGGAACTCGTAAGAGCCCTCGCTCCGAGTCGGCAGCGCGCGGGCGATCGTGGCGCGCCGCAGGGCGGCCTTGTTCACCGCCCGCCCCTGGCCCTGCGCCACCCAGAGCACGTGGTACGCCTGGACGCAGGCGCGGAGCTCCGCCTCGCGCCAATCGCCTCCGGCGGCAACCACCGGAGCGGCTGCGCCTACGCCGGCGAGCTCCGCCTCAAGCTCAGCGGACAGCCGGCCGACCGCACCCGGCCACTCGACGACCAGCCGGATGCGCTTGGTGGGATTGCCGCCCGTTGTGCCGATCGGACGGCCGAAGGCGGCGGACGCCCGCCCGATGCGCTTGCGAAGGCTCGGCAGGTCGCTCACGGCGCCCAGCGCGAACGGCAGTTCCGAGGCGGGAAGCAGACGGCGGTCGGCGACCGAGAGCGAGCGCACCACTCGGCTGTCGAGCAGTACGTCGAAGAGCACAGCCCCTGCCGCGCCGAGGCGTCCCAGGAGAATCTCGACAGCGGGCTCGTACTGCGAATTCCGCGCTCGCGTTGGCCCTCCGTCGGAGCCGCCGCGCGATTCCACGATCACGTCGGCGCCGATGGTGGTCGTCTCCACCGAGAATCTCGCATCGAGCTCCTGGCCGTGATCGTCCGTGATCCGCAATGCCCCACCCGCACGGTTGATGCTGCACCGTGGACGGATTCCGCGCCCCATGCATCCAGGGGGGCGTCGCGGTCGGACGTCGCCGTCGTCCTTCCCGAGCCAGGCGGATCAATCGAAGTCGTCGGCCCAGTCGCGGTCGGGCTCGATCTCCCCGAAGTCGACGCTGTCGATCCCGTCGACCAGATCGACGTGGTCGATCTCCCAGTCCGGATCCTCTTCCTCGTAGTCGCCGATCAGGTGGACCAGGAGGCCGCCGATGAACAGGACAGAGCGCGTGCTGCGCGTCGAACCCATCCGGACGTATTCGCGATCGATCCCATCCCATTTCCGCAGCGCGAAGGAGGCGTCGACCTCGACGGTGACGGAGACCTCGACCTGGAAGACCGCCTCCTCGTTGTCGACGCGCACGATCGCGAGGTCGAGCTTGCCCTCGTCGTCACGCAGCACCTCGAAGTCCATGAGCCGTACACCCTCGAGCTCCGCGTCGAAGCTGAAGTAGGAGTCGCCGACAGGCTCGACCTCGAGCGACTCCACGGCCGCCGCGATCCGCTCCCGCAACCGCTCGGCAAGCTGCGGCGCGCCTCCCTCCATGATCCGCTGCATCAAGCCGCGGATCGCCTGATCCGGAGCCTCGGACTGGTTCTGGAGACGCGAAAGCGCCTTGCCGAGATCGTCGACGACGGTCAGCGCGTCGACATCGGCGGCGAACGCCGCCCAGCCTTCGTCGGCGGAGGCGACCATGAGGTCGACCTTCTCCGCCTCCGCCCACGCCTGCAGCGACAGCAGCGCGATCGCGTCGGGGAACTCCGCCTTCTTGGCGCCCGCCGCCTGGAAGGGCGCCTTCGAGGCGAAGTAGAGCTCGATCAGGTCCGAGGTCGCCACGTTGTCCACGGGGATCACCTCGGCGCCCGTGTCGGCGACAAAGGCGTCGAGCCGCGCCTGCGCAACGGCTCGTGGATCGCCGAGGCCATCCAGCAGCGCGCCCCCAGCCTGCGCATGCTGGCCCGGCGCCAGCTGGTGGTGCAGGCCGTCCTTCAGGGCATTGCGCAGCTTGTCGCGGACCGACCTGTTGCGCTTGAGCAGCTCCTTGAGCACCAGGTCGGAGAGCACGAATCGCACGTCTCCGGCCGCGAACTGCCGCAGCTGCGCCAGGAGACCATGTTCCAGGTCGAAGCCCTGCCGGTAGACCATGTTGGCGTCGATGGTGAACGCGGTGAACGGCATGGGCTCAACCCGTCGCTCGACCATGGCCGTGGGGGTCGCCGCCCGGCCGCCTGCGAGACGGTCCGAGGGGATCGCGCCGGTGGATCACGCCGCCACCTTGGTGGCGTAGACGCATGGCTTTGCCCGCGGCGGGCTGGCGAGCACGGGCCACCAGAACGGCCCGGCTTTCCAGCCGAGCCCCGGACCGCCCTCCTGCCTCAGCAGCAGCAGCGCGGGCGCGCTGCGCGCCGGGTCCCGGATCAGGGCCCGGATGTCCGCGCCGCCGATGATCGACAGGCCGGACTTGTCGCCCGACGCCGAACGCGACAGGCGGCGACCGGTCTCGGCAAGGAGCAGGACGCCGCCGTCGTGAGCCCCCGCGTAGTATCGCATCAGGCCCGCCATGGCCTCCCACTCGAAGGTCGTGTCCTCGTCGAGGTCGAGGGTAGGGGCGATCTCGGCGAGGAGGGCGACGGCCTCCTCGACGTCAACGCGCGTGAAGACGCGCGTGTCGATGCATGCGGCTGGCAGGCGCTCGTCGATCCGGGCGACGGCAGGTCGGAGGCGGCCGCCAGCGACGGTGTCGAACCCCGTGGGGAGCAGGAAGTCGTTGGGCTTCACGGCCACCACATCGCTGAGCGAGATGCGGCTGGGGGCGCAAGGGACGATACGGCGTCGGGCGTCGGTTTGGATGAATACGACGCCAGCGTCCTCCATTCCGTTCTCGAGGCCTGTCCGTAGCGCGACATCCAGGGCGTGGATCTGGCTCAGCCGTTCGAAGACGCCGCGCGAGGTGTAGAAGCGCGTCACGGCCAGGTCGCTCAGGTTGCGTGCGCCGTACATCCGCGAGTGCTGCAGGACCGTGTCGGCCTGCATGCGCTTGGGATTGCGGCCGTAGTAGAAGGCGAGCAGCTGCGGGACGGTGATCCCCCGGTCCAGGATGCTGCCGCCTATGAAGACGTTGGCCTTGGCCCGCAGTCTGAGCTCCGCGGTCTCGGCGTCCAGCAGCGGCTCCAGCTGCACGTCCGAGTTCACCCGCTGGACATTCAGCTCGCCGTCCTGGAGCAGGTCCTTCACCCACCCGAAGCAGTCGTCCTCGGCCGGCATGGGATCACCGTTGGCGACGACCGAGCGCGAAATGTCAGCGTAGGCCTCCGCGAAGAGCATGCGCAGTCGAGCATCGTCCTCCTCGGCCGCCTTCTCGAAGGCCTGGACCAGCCGGTTCACCGTGTCCCACTGCCAATCGTGCGCCGCCTTCTGCGTATCGTTGTGGATGATCATCGCGTACTTCTTGGGGGGCTGGTCGAGCTGGTGCTGCTGGTGCCGGCGCACGGCGACCCCAAGCAGGAATGCGATCAGGCTGCGACGAAGGACGCGGACATTCTCGCTCGTCCACAGACGGTCGGATCGGATGGTGCGGCCGTCCTTGGAGCGGAGCGCGTCGTGCTCCGTCTCCGCCACCTCGACGAACAGGTAGGCGTTGGGGCTGTCCAGTCCATGACCCCCGAAGTAGTGGTCTCCGCCTACGTAGGCATCATGGATCGGAAGGAGCTCCGTGAAGGCGGGCCTCTTGGGGTGGAAGACCTCCTTCGCGGACTTCGAGCCCTCGTAGTCGTCCGGCTGGAGGTAGAGGGCGTAGGGCGTGGCGGTGACCTGCAGGAACGAGACCCGAGGCAGCGTCCTGCGCAGACGATCCATCTGATTGGCGATGCGGCCCTGGTCGTAGTCGGACTGCCCCTTCTTCCGGGTGAACCGAACGCTCGCGAGATCCGCCTCGTCGTCCACGATCAGCACCCGGCGGTCCTTCAGGCCAGGGTACTTCTCGTCGAAGAGCGCCTGAATGCGATCCAGGTTCTGGACCTGCTTCTTCGCGACGACGACGAGCTTGCGGCGGAGCTCGGAGCGGGTCAGCGGATCGGGAGCGGCCATGATGTCGAAAACCACCACCTCGTCCGCATCGACGAAGGCCCGGAAGTCGCGGCCGATGCGCTTGACGGTCTGCCCGGCCAGGGTCTTCGTCCCCTTGGTGAGGACGATGGCGACATCGTATCCCCGGTCGAAGGCCCGCGCGATGACGCCAAGGAACGCCCTCGTCTTGCCGGACTGGATCTTGCCAAGGAGCATCCCTGGATGCGTCGGATCGTCCGCCGTCTCGAGCTTCTCGACCACGTGCTCCACGCAAGCCTGCAACGCTTCGTCGTCGCCCCGGCTGTCACGGAGCCTCGCATAGAACCCGCTCATCGTTCCTCCACGGCCGCAGGCCTCCCCGAGGCGCGTCCAGCGCGCTTCCCGGGAAATCTCAACCTGGAGCGGCGACCCGCGCTCGTCAACGAACGGCCGAGCTTGTTCTCGCGCGCAGGGGTTGCAATCCTTTTGGGGATCGACTTTCGCGCCGCCCCAGGGAAATCGGTCGGCGGGCCCTATCGGGTCAGCGCGGGAACCTGACCTCGATCATCCGGCTGATTGTCGTGGGACCTCCGTCCAGGGCGGACGGAGCCATCGCGTAAGGCCCCGCTCAACTCCCACCCGGCTCGCATTATGGCGCAATCCTACGCACATCCCTGACTCCCCGGGGCCGGCTCGACGGCATACCCTCGCCCCGTCGGGCGCCGGGATGCAGGCGCCGGTCTGGAGCCGGGGGACCGAGGGGAGACCCGGGGTCGGCAGCGGCCGGGCCGCCAGGTACCGGGCCTCTCGCAGGGGTTCCAACGCCCGACCCCTCCCCTTCCCTGGGGTCAAACAGGCCGCTTGCCAGCGAATCGCGACGGCGCCAGCTTCCGCCCGCCGGCGCATCTGCGCTGGCGGGGCGTGGAAACCCCTGCGATGACAGCTATGAGCCGGGCGCCGTGAAATAGGCGTCCCGCGGCCGCGACGTCCCATGGACGCCCGGACGCATGGCGGCAAATAGCGGGCTCCCACAACGCAGGAGTTTCCAACGCCCGGCTCACCAGCCGGGCCGCCCCTGGACCTGTCGAGGTGCGCCGTGGGCCGTCCGAAGCCATCCCCGCCCGAGCCCGTCGAGCTCGAGGTCACCGTCACGACCGAGCTCGAGGCCGTCTACCGCCGCCACGGCCGCTGGCTGTTCGACCTCCTGCGCCGCCGCTTCGGCCGCGAGTCGGCCGAGGAGCTCAGCCAGGAGACGTACGTCCGCGTCGCCGCCTCCACCGGCGGCCTGCGCAACCCCCGCGCCTTCCTCGTCCGCGTCGCGCTGAACGTCGCCCGCGACCAGGCCCGCCGCCGCGCCGCCCGCCCGCAGCCGACCCTGGTCGTCGACGACGTCCCCGGCCTGGGATCGGCCCCCGAACAGGACGATCTGCTCCGCGTCAAGGACGTAGTCCTCTCCCTCCCGCGCGAGTTGCGCGACGTGCTACTCTTGAGCCGGTTCGGCGGGCTCACGTACGAGGAGATCGCCCGGGAGCGCGGGGTGTCGGTGCAGACGGTGCAGCTCAGGATGACCCGTGCGCTCGCGCTCCTGCAGTCGCGGCTGGAGGGCTGAGGATGTCCCCGACCGAGGCCCGCCCGACCGACCCCGCGCCCGCGGACCGCGAGGCCGCCGACTGGTTCACCCGCCTGGGCGCGCGCTCGGTCACCACCGAGGCGCTGCGCGAGTTCCGCGCCTGGCGCCGGACCCCCGCCAACGACGCCGCCTACCGCCGGCTGGAGCGGACCTGGTCGCGGACCGGCCAGCTGCGCGACGACCCCGACATCCAGGCCGCTCTGCGCGAGGCGCGCGGGCGCGCGACGCCGGCGCGGCCGGGCCACCGACGGCGCCTCTGGGGCGCCGGCCTCGCCGCCGCCGCGGTCGCCATCGCCACCGCCGTGATGGTCGGCGATCCGTTCTCGCCGGCCTACGCCACCCAGGTGGGCGAGCAGCGCATGATCCCCCTGCCCGACGGCTCGCGCATGCGCCTCAACACCGACAGCCGGGTGCGGCTCGCCTTCCGCGGGGACGAGCGCCGCGTGCGCCTGATGCGCGGCCAGGCCTTCTTCGAGGTGGCCCACGACGCGGCCCGCCCGTTCGTCGTCGAGGCCGGCGACACCGACGTGCGCGCGCTGGGCACCCGCTTCGACGTCCGCCGCGACGGCGCCGCCGTGCGCGTGCTGCTGGTGGAGGGTTCGGTCCGAGTGCGGCGGGACGACCGCCCGGAGGCCTGGACCTTGCGGCCCGACGAGGAGCTGACGCTCACCCGCGCCTCGGCGACCCGCACGGCCGCGATCGACACCGCCCGCGCCACCAGCTGGACGAGCGGACGGCTGGTCTTCCGCGACACGCCGCTGCAGGCGGCGGTGGCCGAGGTCAACCGCTACGCCCGCCATCCCGTCGAGCTGCAGGCGGCCGCCCTCGCCGGCCGCCGGGTCAACGGCGACTTCGAGGCCGGCGACACCCAGGCGTTCGTCCAGGCGGTCGCCACCCTGTTCGACCTGCGGCCCGAGACGCGCCCGGACGGCTCCGTGCGCCTCCGCGCCCGCGGCGAGGCGGGAGGCTGAAGGATTTCCCCGCGGCACGATTAGAGGTCGGCGGCGCCGATTGCGTCTCACACCCGTGACGGATCGCGACATCGAACGCCGGCCCTCCTGACCGGCGAGCCTGCGGTCCGCGCAGGGGGAAGACGAGTGCGTGGACAAGTGAAGACCGGGTGCGGCGTACGTGGTGTCCTGCTGGCGGGAGCGGCCGCCGCGGCCCTCGCCTGCGCAAGCCCCGCCATGGCCGGCGAGCCCAGGCCGGTGCAGGTGGCGGCGGGACCGCTGGACGCGGCCCTCTCCGCGCTCTCCGCCCAGACCGGCGAGCAGCTGCTCTACACGCCCGACCTCGTAGCGGGCCGCCAGGCGCCGGCGCTCTCCGGCCGCTACACGGCCGAGGAGGCGCTGCGCCGGCTGCTCGGCGACGGCGTGGAGGTCGCGCGCGCGGGTCCGCGGTCCCTCGTCCTGCGGCGGCGCGGCGTGCGCGGGCCGGCGACGCCGGCCCGGGAGGCGGACGGCCGCCCTTTCGACGCTGAGCCGGCGGGCGGCCCGGCCGCGGCGGGCGACCCCGCCCCGCCCGCGCCCGCTGGGGACCGCGCCGAGCCGGTCCTGCTGGAGGCCGTGGAGGTCACCGGCTCGCACATCCGTGGGGAGGCGGCGCTCGCCTCGCCGCTGCTGGTGATCGACCGCGACGAGCTCGAACGCTCGGGCCACGGGACCGTCGCCGCCGCGCTGGCGGTGCTGCCGCAGAACTTCGCCGGGACCACCAGCGAGGGGACCAGCGCCACCGGCACCGACCGCACGGGGGCCAACGCCAACTACGGGACGGGCCTCAACCTGCGGGGCCTGGGCAGCGACGCCACGCTCACCCTGGTCAACGGCCGCCGCATGGGCGGGGCCGGCGCGAAGGGCGACTTCGCCGACATCTCGACGATCCCCTCCGCCGCGGTCGCCCGCGTGGAGGTGCTGCTCGACGGCGCCTCGGCCCTCTACGGCTCGGACGCGGTCGGCGGGGTCGTCAACATCGTCCTGCGCCGCGACTTCGACGGCGCCGAGACCCAGCTCCTTGGCGGGACGGCCACCGCCGGGGAGCCCTGGGAGGCCCGGGTCTCGCAGATCGTCGGGCGCCGCTGGTCGGGCGGCGGCGCCTGGGCGACCTACGAGCTGCACCACCGGGCCGCGTTGCCGGGCGCGGCGCGGGCCTTCGCCGCCTCCGCCGACCTGCGGCCGCTGGGCGGCCGCGACTGGCGCGGCAACGCCGCCCGGCCGGGGACCATCCTGATGCTCGACCCCACGACGGGCGCCACGGTCCCCGGCTGGGCGATCCCCGCGGGCCAGGACGGCACGGCGCTGCGCCCCTCCGACCTCGTCCCCGGCGGCAACCTGGGCGACCAGCGCGAGGAGGTGGACATCCTGCCCGAGCACACCCGCCATTCGGTGCTCGCCTTCGCCCACCAGGCGGTGGGCCTCGGCCTCGAGCTCGAGGCCGAGGCGCGCTGGGGCTACCGCCGCTATGCGCTCGCCGCCGGCACGCCCGCCCCGATCCTCAGCGTGAACCGGAGCAACCCCTACTTCGTCTCGCCGAACGGCTCGGCGTCGCACCAGATCGCCTATTCGCTCGTCGGCGAGATTCCGCCCATCCGCCCCCAGGGCTCGGCCGAGAGCCTGGGCCTGACCCTGGGCGCGACACTGGACCTGCCCGGCGACTGGCAGGCCAGGGGCCATGCGGCCTTCGCCCAGGAGATCGGCGAGCACCGCACCACCGGCAGCCTCAACTCGACCTACCTCGCCGAGGCGCTGGGCGGGGCCGACCGGCCCGAGACCCCCTTCAGCGCGCGGCGCGACGGCTACTTCAACCCCTTCATCGGCATGGGCGGCCAGTCGCCGGCGGTGCTCGCCTTCATCACCCAGGGGTTCAGCACCAGCCGCACGGTCGACCGCCTCGCCACCGCCAACCTGCAGGCCGACGGCACGGTGCTGCAGCTCCCCGGTGGGCCGCTCAAGCTCGCCCTCGGCGGGCAGGCGCGGCGGGAGACCTTCCGGCGCGACGGGGCCAGCTTCAGCAGCGGGTTCTCCCCGACCCGCATCCAGCCGGTCGACGCCGAGCGCCTGGTGCTCGCGGCCTATGCCGAGGCGCGGGTCCCGATCGTCGGCGACGACAACGGCCGCCCCGGGCTGCGCCGGCTCGAGCTCTCCCTGGCCGGGCGCTACGAGCGCTACGACGACGTGGGGTCCTCGGCCGATCCGAAGGTGGGCGTCCTCTGGTCGCCGGCCGAGGGCCTCGCGGTGCGCGCCACCTACGGGACCTCGTTCCGCGCGCCGGGGCTGCGCCAGACCCGCGACCTGGAGCTCTACTCCCCGAGCTTCCTGCCGCTGCGCGGGGCGACGGTGCTGAGCCTGGTGCAGACCGGCGGCAACCCCGACCTGAAGCCGGAGACGGCCACCTCCTGGAGCGTGGGCGTGGACTGGACGCCGCCCGGCTCCGGCCTGCGGCTCTCGGCCACGCTCTTCGACACCCGCTTCGAGGACCGCATCGACCAGCCGGCGCGCGTCGCGCTGGGCACCGTGCTCGCCGACCCCGACCTGAGCAGCTTCGTGCGGCGGATCAGCCCCGCGACCGCTCCGGCGGACCTTGCGCTCATCGAGGCCCTGCTCGCCAGCCCGAACCTCGTGACCACGGGCGGGACGTTCCCGGCGGGCGCCTTCGGGGCGATCGTCGACGCCCGCTACGTCAACACCGCCACCGTGCGGGTGCGGGGGCTCGACCTCACCGGCGCCTACGCCCTCGAGGCGGCGGGCGGGGACCTGCGGCTCGCCGGCAACCTCTCCTGGCTGATGGACTTCGAGCAGCAGCTCACGCCCACCTCGGCGCGGCGCGACCGCGCCGGCGTCGCCAACTTCCCCTCGCGGCTGCGGGCGCGGGCCAGCGCCGACTGGAGCCGTGGCCCCTTCGGCGCGAACCTCGCGGTGAACCACGCCGACGACTCGCGCAGCCTCACGGGCCGCCATATCCGCAGCCAGACGACCTTCGACCTGCAGGTCCGATGGGCCCCGCCGGATCGCGGGCCGCTCGCGGGCACGGCCCTGGTGGCCAGCGTGCGCAACCTGTTCGACCGCGACCCGCCGTTCCACGACTCCGAGCTGGGGGTCGGCTACGACCCGGCGAACGCCGACCCCATCGGCCGCTACGTCTCGCTGCAGCTGACGAAGCGCTGGTGAGCGCCATGCCCCGCCGCACCCGGACCGCGCTCGGCGGCCTCCTCGCCCTGCTCGTCGCCCTGCCGACGCCGCAGACCGCCGTCGCCCGCGCCTACCAGCTGGACGACCTGCTCGCGACCGAATGGTTCGGCCGCACGCTGGTCGACCCTTCCGGCCGCTGGGCGGTGATCGAACGGCGCGACCCGTTCATCACCGCGCCGCGCTTCGACCTCGACTACCGCACCGAGGCCGCCCTCGGCCGCCTGCTCGTCGCCGACCTCGCCGGCCAGGGGGAGGCGCGGCCCCTCCTGCCGCGATCGGAGGGGCCCGGCCTGATCGCCGGCGCCTTCTCGCCGAGCGGACGGCGCCTGCTCGTCTACCGCCTGCGGGGCGACGACTGGCGCCTCGGCGTGGTGTCGATCCCCGACGGCGCCGTCACCTGGCTCGACGTGACCCCGGAGGACCCGACCCTGGGCCGGATCGCCGCCTGGCGCTCTGACGAGGAGCTCGTGGTCCTCACCCGGCCGGACCGCTCCCCGCCGCGCCTGATCCGCCGCCAACGGATCGCGCCGCAGGAGATGCCGGCGCGCTGGGCGGCCACCCGCGACGGGAAGGCCTCCGCGACCGCCTACGGCAGCGGCGCCTGGCGCGACGTCCGGCCGAAGGCGGCGCCGGTGTCGCTCACCCTGGTCTCGGTCCGCGACGCGTCCCATCGCGAGCTGGCCCGCGGGGACTTCACCGAGCTCGCCGCGGCGCCGTCCGGTGGACCGGTGGCCGTGCTCGAGGCCGGCGAGGACATCCAGCCCCGGGCCGACCACGCGCTCCAGATGGAGTACGGGTTCGGGAACCGCCGCCACGCCCTGAGGCTGGTCTCCCCGCGGGACGGCGTCGTGCGCCCCGCGTGCGCCGGCCAGGACATCATGGAGCGGCTGATGGCCTGGTCGCCGGACGGGCGGCGCCTCGTCGTCCAGGCGCGTGCGCCCGGCTCGCGCTGGGACGAGGGGGCGTTGAAGGCCGTCCAGGCGGCCGGCGGCTGCCCCGACCTGGCGACCGGCGCGTTCCGGCCGCAGGTGCTCATCCGCCCCGACCGGGTGGACGCCGGCTGGATGGGGGCCATGCCCATCGCGCTCGGCCGCGTCGAGGGCGGACCGCTGCGCTGGTTCGCGCTCGACGGCGCGCCGCGCCCGCTCACGCCGGCGGATGCGGCGGCCCCCTCCTGGTCGGCGGTGTCGGCCGGCCAGGGGCTCATCGTCGCCGGCGGCGACCTGCTCCGGGTCACGTCCACGGGGCGCAGCACGGTCCTGGCGCGCGCGGTCGTCCCCGCGCTGCCCGGCCGCCGCAACCCCAATCCCGCCGCCGACCTGGCGCCCGACACCGGGGCCGTCCCCCTCCTGCGCGACGGCCCGGCCGGCCGCGAGGCGGGGGTGATGGGACGGGGCGGCCGCGTCCGTTGGCGGAGGCTCGCCGGCGACAGCCAGGTCGTGGGCTACTCCGGCCCCCTCGACCTGGTCGTCGTCCAGACGCGGGAGGCCTCCGGGATCGAGGCGATCTCGGTCGTGGACGCGTCCGGCCACGCGCGTCCGCTGGCCCGGATCAACCAGCGCCTGGCCGACACCACCCCGCCGCAGGTCGTGCCGATCCACCACAAGGCGCCCGACGGCCGCCCCATCACGAGCTGGCTGTTCCTGCCGGAGCGTGCGCCGGGCTCGCCGCCGCCGCCGCTGATCATCACCCCCTACCTCGGGGAGGCCTATCCGCAGCCTTACCGCAGGACCCCGCCGATGCTCGAGTTCACGGTGCACCCCAGGATGATGCTGGCCGCCGGCTACGCGGTCCTCCTGCCCAGCCTGCCGCGTAGGCGGATGGACGACGCCTGGCGCGAGGTCGCCGCACGCATGCTGGCGATCGTCGACCAGGCGGCGGCCGACCCGGCGCTCCAGGGGGCGTTCGATCCGGACCGCCTGGCCCTGTGGGGGCTCAGCTTCGGCGGCTACACCGTGGCCCAGGCGATCACCCAGAGCGACCGCTTCAAGGCCGCCATCGACTGCAGCGGGCCGATCGACCCATTGCAGGAGTGGGGCGTCTTCCAGCCCGAGTGGCGGATGGCGCCAGAGGTCGGCCTCTCCTCGGAACTGGCGATGTCGTGGACGGAGGACTCCCAGCTCGGCCTGGGGGGGCCTCCCTGGAAGGTGCCGGAGCGCTACATCGCCGCCAATCCTGCCTTCGCCGCCGACCGGATCCGCACCCCGCTGCTGATCTTCGCCAGCGACCAGGATCCGATCGGCCTCGAACACGGCGAACTGATGTTCTCGGCGCTGTACCGCCAGGACAAGGACGCCCAGCTCGTGACCTACTGGGGCGAGGGTCACCATGTGGCCAGCCCCGGCAACATCCGCGACCGCTACGCGCGCGCCTTCGCGTTCCTGGAGCGCCATCTCAGGCCATCGCCGGCCGCACCTCCGGATGCGGCCCCCTGACGGCGCCCAGGGTGTCCGGGACGCGCCGCTGCCAGTGGCGCACCCAGCTCTCGGTGAGCGCGGCCCCGAGCACCGCCGAGGCCCCGCCGCTCCAGGCGAGCCGCTCCGGCGTCAGCGCCGGCTCGAGGCGGCGCGCGTCCAGCACGCCGGCCTCGGCCAGGCAGCCGCCCAGCAGATGCCCGCGCAGCCAGGGCAGGCCGCGGCCCACCACTGCGCCGTAGAACAGCGCCATGTCGCCCTTCGAGCGGCGCTCGACGATCGCCCGCGGCAGGCGCCCGGCGAAGGCCAGCCGGGCCAGGCCCCGGTCGCGGCCGCCGATCGCCAGCAGCGGCGTCGGCATCCCCAGGCAGAGCTCCACCACCGGCTGGGCGAGCAACGGGTTCAGGGGTTCCAGCACTTCGCGCCGGCGGCTCGCGGCGGTGTGCACCTGGGCATTGGCGATCCCCAGGACGTGCAGGCGCTTGCCCGGAGGCAGCGCCTCGAGCCCCTCCAGCCAGGGATGGCGCCACGCGCCCGGCATGGGACCGCCGGCGAGTGGGATGCGGGGCGCGGGAAGCGGGCCCGCGCCGCCGGCGGCGCGCAGCGCGGTCGCCGCCAGGCCCCAGACCGAGCGCCGCGTGCGGCGGGCATGCTGCGCGAGCTCCGGCGCCAGCAACGCCGCGGGCCCGCGCATGCGGATGAGGTCGGCCATCACGAGTGGCGTCGGGCTCTGGAAGAGGACCGCGTCGCCGCCCTCCCCGGTCAGCAGGGCGTCCGCGCCGAGCGCGACGGCGAGGTC
>Ga0065165_1000696_pt1 | contig 48022 bp, 14 predicted proteins | sample AraplaMF_Cvi_mMF_FD_63813 | JGI IMG/M metagenome (GOLD analysis project Ga0065165, IMG submission 63813) | Arabidopsis root microbial communities from the University of North Carolina, USA - plate scrape MF_Cvi_mMF (version 2) (version 3) | ecosystem: Host-associated > Plants > Roots >...
AATACAGATATACCGCGCGGTGGAGCAGCCTGGTAGCTCGTTGGGCTCATAACCCAAAGGTCGTAAGTTCAAATCTTGCCCGCGCAACCAACACCCTAGCTAACCAAGCTAGTAGCAAAACGCCCACTTCATGTGGGCGTTTTGCTTTGTGGCTCTACTTGTAGTCACGCCCGGCCTCTGCGCCAATCTATTGCGGTGAGAATCATCCATAGGATGAGCTCGTAGGCAGAAGCAGTGGGGCGGGATGGTGGGTACGTCATGGGCCCCAGTCAACCTGGTCAGGTGTACCTCAGGCCGTTCAGCGGAGCGGCTCAAGACGAAAAAGGGCGCGAGGCTTCATCCGGCGCTGAATGGCACAAGTCAGGATTTCAAACTGGGCGCAGGGTCGGAGAATCACCACGGAACTGGGCGTGTTCAAAAAAACTCCGCCTGGCCCTCGTGAGAGGCAACAGAACTCCTGAATCATCACTTGCCCCAAAACCCACTCCGTCCAACGGGGCTGCGTGATTGATCGTTCGCAGCGCCTTTACTATTGCCCGACAGCAGTCAAGCTTCTCCTACACCGGTCTTCGCAGCAAGGCCGATTCAGCTACTTGCCAGCGATGCTGGACGCATACAAGCGCAAGATCGTGGGGGGTAACTTCATCGCGCACAGAGTCGACACGTTGCTGGCGTTAGCAGCGCTGCGATCAGCAGTTCAAACCAGGCATCTGCCATCAGAGCTTCGCGAGAAGCCAGAAAAAATAAAAGGCGTCTCTGAGTACGGGTTGTCGAACCTCACAAGCGTGGAGGTTTGCAAAGATTGTCCGGAAGAACACAAAGATTGCCGGAAATTTTCTGCAAGCTATGCCAGAAGCATACGAATGCACTCGGCAGTGGCAAGCGATGCGGAAAAAACATGGGCCAATTTTGTGCAGATGGCCGCGCATTGCGTGATTATTCGCAGGAAGGCCCGAAATTAGCGACGCGAATTCAGCGCAAACCAAGAGTGCGTCGTCGCGCAAGGGTAACGGTATGCCAAGGGTCCTTTCTTCAAAAGGCCTAGGCGGTGACATTCGTTTGGGCTTTGCGTCCCTCCCGGTGCTCTCAAAGGAGCATGAACATCTACAGCAAGGTTTAAAGAACAGAAAAAGGAACGGAAATGAAAACGAGAACCGCAAGGGGCGTGATGCCTATCCATGGATTCTTTTCCTTGTATGCGAGTACTCTGCTCTCTTCGCTCTGGTGCCTGATAAAAAGAAAACCAAAATCAAAAATCGAAAGAGCGCTAGATGGGTTGGCTCGCTATAGCAAGCTAAGAGACCTCGCCAAGTTCTATCGACTGCAGGCGGCTGAATTTGAAATTCAGGCTGAGCAAATCCGCTTAGAGCTGCGTAGCGAAAAAAGAGCGCTTCGCAGGACGCGAGAGGAGGAGTTTTATAAAAGGTTAGGTCTGGAGCGGCGCCAGTAACTTAGCCACTGAAGCCGGCGAGAACCGCTCGGCCGAGATGTTGGATCAGATATCTTTTTCTCCTTGCCGGAAGCCAAGGAGATGACCGCTGGCACAGGCAGCATAGACCACGTAAAGCATTGGATCTACTGCCCGTCCTGCACTTAAGCCGTCTTGAGCGATGCGTCATCTCGGCGGGGGCGCGCCTTTGTCAACACGGCTCCACGCGCACTGAAGATGGCCGCAAATTTTCAGAAAAGGTGTTCGTATTGTCCTCGCGAAGACAATGTCACTTCAAATTCCCTTTGAACTGGTTAATCTTGTAGACAGCATCGACGATGACTACTGCGATGGTTTTCGCTTGAGTTGAGCCGCATGCCAACAAAGGGGTTTGCCATGTTGTACTTTATTGAACTAAGCCAATTCTCCGCTGAGGACTTCACCAAAGCCAAAGAGTTAAGAACTCAGATCAATGGCAGCATGGGCCGCGCAGTGCGCTGGGTTGAGTGGCAGGCGCATCAATCAAGCCCCCACTCCTGGCCTGATATCACGCTGATCAATGCGGCGCACCTGGATTGGAATCAACTCAAATGCATAGTCAACCAGTGCTCGGCGGAGACCATTGTGCTCACGGGCCGGCAAGATTCGCTGCTGGGTTTGCCGGTCTTGCCCCGCATCGATTCGTTAGATGACCTTCTACCGTTCATGCCGAGACGTCCGTCTTGGGCCGCATTGGCGATGGCATCAAGAAAAGTAGATGGCCTTCATCGCCGGCATGGAGAGGATGTCAACACGACGCCCATGCCTCTCAGGGCAAACGGCTCCATTTCCAGCATCGGAAGATGACAGCGATTTCGCGATGTTATTTCCGTATGAGTATGAGGCCACGCAGATACCTCTAGCGTCCATGTATGTCCAGTACCTATAAATTCGAGCTGCTGACGGGGATGGGACTTAGCGAATCATGCGCGCTTCAAATGCTACCCCGCGTGAGGATGACTGGTTTCGACCCGCAAGAGATCGTGTGGTCCAGAGGGAGCGGCGTTGTCGATTGGACTTACGTGGTTTCCGGATTGGTAGGCGCAAGCGTGCCAATGCAGGAAGGTGGCAGCATTCATGTAGATATCTATGGAAGCCGCACCTGGTTTGGAGAGGATGCTGTCCTCAATCGTTATCCCTCGTCCTTCGAGTATGTTTGCCTTACCTCCGTGAGAACGGTGGAGATTCCGGCTGCGGATTTGCTCGCGGCCCTTCAGAGCGAACCTGAGTTTGCCCGCTATATCGCCTTGCTAATGGCTTGGCGAAGTCGCCGAAGTGCAGAAATGGCCGTGCTGATGAAACAGGGGAGCCCCGCGCTACGAGTTGTCATGGGATTGGCGCTGTTCGCTGAGGCGCTGCAATTCCATTCGTCGCGCCCGCCCACACAGGGAGCGGAAGGCGTTTCGGTGAAGATCCCCGTCAAGCAATCCATCGTAGCGTCCATATGTGGAGTCTCCCGCAGCGCTTTCTCAGAGGTTGTTCGGCACCTTGCTTTGGCTGGGTGGTTGCGTTTGGACTATGCAACGCTGGAGCTATGTTCCACTCGAACCTGGTTGCGATTTTCCCTCAAGCATCGACAAACCCGTATGAACATCAAGAATCCCTCCGTGGAAGAGCTAATCCTTCTGATGGAAGAGGCTTCCACGCCTTAGTCCGAACTGGAATACCGGCATGAACTCGGGGAAATAGGGAGCACGGTGTAGGTGATGCCCACAAGGAACCCGCGCCTTGATTACTTCGGCTAACGCCCAGGACTCTTCATAGTCGCCAATCGCCAATCGCCAATCGCCAATCGCCAATCGCCAATCGCCAATCGCCAATCGCCGGCGCTCCCCAAACTCCTGTGAGTGCCATCAATACAGGCGAGCACTCGAGGAAATTCAGCCGTCCTCATCGAACGGCGCTATTGCGGATCAGTGTGACGCTTTTGTGTGTCGAACGCTGGTGCAACCGAAACTCCCGAGCGCGAACACCTGACCGTCGGCAAACCTTGATTGTGGGAATTGCCCAACCGCATATCGTGCGTAAGGTCGGCTGATTGGGGCGCCGTACTGCCGGTGACCCAGTGGCCGTAGCGCCCGGCACTCCTTGGTGAGCCTGTCGAATCCATGTAACAACAGCAGGACCGTCAGTCCGTATCGGTTAATTCGATCCCTGAATCTGCTGTTTCGTACCTCTAAAAGCCCATTTGGTTCCTTATTGACCACCGGAACGAGATATCTCGTTAACGTTAAAACATTCTGCAACGCTGCAAAAAGCAAAGCCACGAAACACCATGAGAAACCCGCGAGAAGCCATTTTCAGCAGTAACGCCGCAGCGATGCAGTCAGTGCTGGCCGTCCCTCGTTTTCTGAGAACTAAATCACGGCGTCTTCGAATACGCGTCGACATTGTCTTCGTGTAGACAAAGCCTCTACCGACTTTGTTTGTGCTGAATATGCTTGTCCCATCAACTTCGCAAAGCAGGCAGTCGATGCTTGTTGTGAATCTGAAGTGGATTTACCTAGGGAGCAATAACCATGATGTACTTTATCGAACTTAGCCAATTCTCGGCAGAGGACCTTGCGATAACCAAGATTCTCAGAGCGCAGATGGGGCGTCGCGAGCGCAACACCACGCATTGGGTTGAATGGCAAGGTGACCAATCCAGTGCCAGCTTCTGGCCTGATGTCACTCTCATCAATGTTGTGCGCCTGGATTGGCGGGAACTCAAATCCGTAGTCGACGAATGCAGGGCCGACGCCATCGTTCTTACAGGCCGGAACGATTCAATGCTTTCCCTGCCTACATTGCCCCATATCGAAACCTTGAACGATTTATTGCCGCTTATGTCTGGCCAGAAACTTTTGCCCGCCGCAAGGTCCCCCATAAATCCCGGTAGCTCGCAAAGCCATCGCCCAGTATGGGTCGACACCACACCCATGCCTGCCCTGGCTTGGCTTTGATGTGGCCTCTGCAGTGATCCAAGCAATTCAATGGGGTGAGCACTCCGGGTTTGTAGGCCATCTCTATGTCTAGTTCATATATCTATCAGTTGTTGACCGGATTGGGCCTTAGTGAGCGCTACGCGATCCAGATGTTGCCCCGCGTGAAGATGACCAACTTCGATGTAGGCCGGGTCATTTGGCCCAAGGGAGGGCCTGTACAGGCGTGGACCTACATCATCTCCGGATTGGTAGGTGCCAGCGTTCCTCTGCAGGAGGGGGGCTGCATTCAGGTCAACATCTATGGCCCCCGCACCTGGTTTGGTGAAGAGCCCCTGCTGAATCGCTATCCCTCTTCCCTGGACTACGTGTGTCTGACGCCTGTGCGTGTGGTGAGCATATCGGCCACCGATGCGATGGCGGCATTTCACGACCAGCCAGAGTTTGCCCGCTATGTTGCACTCTTGATGGCCTGGCGTAGCCGTCAGCATTCGGAGCGAGTTGTTCTGGTGAAGCAGGGTAGTCCCGCCCTGCGTGTTGTGATGGGGCTGGCGTTGTTCGCTGAGGCGATGTATTACAACTCCGCTCGCCCACCTACGCAGGGGCTGGATGGAGCCTCCGTGGAAATTCCGGTCAAACAGTCTGTCGTGGCCTCGGTCTGTGGTGTGTCGCGCAGCGCTTTTTCCGAGCTGGTACAGCACCTGGCTTCAGCCGGCTTCGTGCGAGCAAACTATGCAACGCTGGAACTGCTCTCGATTGAAACCTGGCTGCGGTTTTCTCGCAAGTATCAGAAATCGCGCATGAATACCACAAAGCCTGCGATAGAAGAACTCATGCTGCTGTTGCAGCAGGAAGTCCTTCTGGTTTAGCACGCTCCAGGGTGTTTTCAACTCCCTGCGCTCCGTCACCCTCACCGCCGAGCGGTTGGGGTACGGAGTTTCACCGTCAGGGCTTCTGCCCGCTTAAAAGACTTCGCCCGAGTTCCGGCCGGCAAGCGCTAGCGCTAGGGGCATCCTGCGTCCACTTCACTTCTGGTCACCTCCTCTTGCCTTCACGCCGCCGAACATGGCGCGCCTGACAGGCTCCGAGTTTCGTGAAGCCAGCGTGACCGAACGCATAAATCAGCGCACAACCCGACAAAGATTGTTTGCGCGCAGACAATCCGGCTTTTTTTTCTTTGAGGGAAAGCCTATCCTGAAAAAAAGAAAAGTAAGTCCTATGACGTATTTTTAATGATGCGGGCAGTCCATTTGGTTGCCGAATAAGCAAGGTATCAAAAGATGGTTACTTCTTAAGTACTCGTTAATTACCCGCCAATGTGTTGCTTGGGATCTATCCCAAAAGACCATTCGAAATCAAAAAAGGAGACAAGGATGCGGGCGTCCATACCGGTTTTGCCATTCAATGAGTCAGGTGCCGAGCCTTCAGATCAGGCCATGGAGCAGCGATCGTCCGCATCCATAGACACCGGGCTTGCCTGCCTCGTGATGCTCTCGCAATTTCATGCCGTGGCGGCCGATCCCGAAAAGCTGCGCCATGAATTCAGCCATCAAGGCCAAGCCCTGGGCATCGTTGAAATCCTCAATGCGGCGAAAAGCCTGGGCCTGGTTGCCGCGCAACGGCGTCCTTCGCCCGCACGCTTGGCGCTGGCCGCAATGCCGGCAATTGCCATCGGGAAAGGCGGCGATTTCTTTATCATCGCGCGCGTCGACCAGGGCAAGGTCCTGATCCAGGATCCCGCCACATCCGGGCCGCAAATCATTGACATCGCCGAACTGGAGGCGCGCTGGTCGGGCGAACTGATCCAGATCACCTCCCGCGCCTCGCTGGCCGGCGAGCTGTCCAAGTTTGACTTCAGCTGGTTCATCCCTGCCGTCGTCAAATACCGCCGTGCCTTGCTCGAGGTCTTGCTCGTCTCCCTCGTGCTGCAGTTCTTCATGCTGGTCACACCCCTGTTCTTCCAGGTGGTGATGGACAAGGTCCTGGTGCATAACGGCCTGACCACCCTGCACGTCGTCTGCATAGGCCTGCTGGTCATCTCGGTGTTTGACGTTCTGCTCACCGGCTTGCGCAGCTATGTGTTTGCCCACACCTCCAGTCGCATCGACGTGGAACTGGGCGCACGCCTCTTCAGGCATTTGCTCGGGCTTCCCATGGCCTACTTCACGGCGCGGCGCGTGGGCGATTCCGTCGCCCGCATCCGCGAGCTGGAGACCATACGCTCCTTCCTGACCGGCAACGCCATCACGGTGGTGCTCGACCTGATGTTTTCCGTGGTCTTCCTCGCGGTCATGCTGTATTACAGCATCTGGCTGACGCTGGTCGTGGTCGTGTCGCTGCCCTGCTATGCGCTGCTCTCGGTGTTGTTCACGCCGCTCCTGCGCGCGCGGCTCAACGAGAAATTCAACCGCGGCGCCGAAAACCAGGCCTTCCTGGTCGAAACCATAGGCGGCATAGACACCGTCAAGTCCATGGCGGTCCAGCCGCAATGGGCGCAGAAATGGGACAACCAGCTCGCCGCCTATGTTTCCGCCGGATTTCGCACCGCCACCATAGGCACCCTGGCCAACAATGGCGTGTCGCTGGTCAGCAAGCTCGTCACCGTGGCCACCATCTGGCTCGGCGCCCAGCTGGTCATGGAGGGCAAGCTTTCCGTCGGGCAACTCATCGCCTTCAACATGCTCGCTGGCTACGTCGCCTCGCCCGTGATCCGCCTCGCGCAGCTGTGGACGGAATTCCAGCAGGTCGGCATCTCCATGCAGCGCCTGGGCGACATCCTGAACACCCGCCCCGAGATTGCCGGCAACAAAAGCACCATGCCCGCCATCGAGGGCACCATCGAATTCGATGCCGTCACCTTCCGCTATCGGCCTGATGCGCCCCAGGTGCTGCGCGGCATCAGCTTTCGCGCCGCCGCCGGCGAAGTCATCGGCATCGTCGGCCGCTCCGGTTCCGGCAAGAGCACGCTGACCAAGCTCGTTCAGCGCATGTACCTGCCCGACCAGGGGCGTGTGCTGATAGACGGCGTGGACCTCGCCACCACCGACGCCACCACCATACGCCGCCAGCTCGGCGTGGTGCTGCAGGAAAACATGCTGTTCAACCGCAGCATCCGCGACAACATCGCGCTGGTCAACACCGGGCTGCCGCTGGAGGCCGTCATTGAAGCCGCCAAACTCGCCGGTGCCCATGAATTCATCATTGAGCTGCCCGAGGCCTACGACACCCTGGTGGGTGAACACGGCGCCACGCTGTCGGGCGGCCAGCGCCAGCGCATCGCCATCGCGCGCGCGCTCATCAGCAACCCGCGCATCCTGATCTTCGACGAAGCCACCAGCGCACTCGACTACGAGTCCGAGCGCATCCTCAAAGACAACATGCGCGCGATCTGCGCCGGCCGCACTGTGCTCGTTATCGCCCATCGCCTTTCCACCGTGCGCGACGCCGACCGCATCATCGTCGTCGACAAAGGGCAGATCGTCGAGCAGGGCTCGCACGAAGAACTGCTGGCCGTGCCGGGCGGGCAATACGCGCATCTGCATGCGATGCAGGGAGCATGAGCATGAACAACTTCCAACAGCATCTGGGCGCGGTCCGCGAGCTGCTGGGCCGCTACCGGGCCATCTTCGCTCTCGCCTGGAAAGACCGCAAACAATCGGACGCCCGCGGTTACAGCGCCGCCGAAGCCCAGTTCCTGCCCGCCGTACTTGCGGTGCAAGAAACCCCCACGCCCGCCGCGCCACGCGTCTTCATGTGGCTGCTCATCACTTTCGCCTTCATCGCCGTGGTCTGGAGCGTGTTCGGCAAAATCGACATCGTCGCGGTCGCCAGCGGCAAGATCGTGCCCAGCGGCTACACCAAGGTGGTTCAGCCACTCAGCGCGGCCGTGGTCAAGGCCATCCACGTGCGCGACGGCCAAGCCGTGAAAGCCGGCGACCTATTGGTGGAGCTTGATGCCGCCACAGAGACTGCCGATATCGAGCACGCCCGCGGCGAACTCGAAGCAGCACGGCTGCAGGCCGTGCGCGCCAGTGCACTGCTCGACGCGATGGCTCGCGGTGTTGCGCCCGTCTTGCCGCGCCTACCCCAGGCCTCAACTGACCGCCTGAGCGAAGCCGCTCGCATGCTGGAAGGGCAGTACAACGAGTACGCCACCAAGCTCGCCCGCAGCGAAGCTGAAATCACCACCCGCCAGGCCGACCTGCGCGCCAGCCAGGAGCAGGTCCTCAAGCTTGAGGCCACCTTGCCCATGATGCGCCAGCGCTCGGCCGACCTCGACAACCTGGCCAAGGATGGTTATGTCTCCCAGCACACCTTCCTCGAGCGGCGCCAGGCCTACCTCGAACAAACGGGTGAGCTGGCAGTGCAGCGCGAGCGCGTGAAGCAGCTGAGGGCTTCCGTCAGCGAGAGCCGCCACCAGAGCGAAGCGTTCAAGGCCGAGATCCGCCGCACCACCCTCGACAGCCTCAAGGAAGGCCAGCAGCGCGCCGCCGCGCTGGAGCAGGAACTCAGCAAGGCCGAGTCGCGCGGCACCCTGACCCGCTTGCTCGCACCGGTAGCGGGCACGGTGCAGCAACTGGCACTGCATACCGTCGGCGGCGTGGTCACGCCGGCCCAGCAGCTCATGGTCGTCGTCCCCAAAGAGCACCCGCTCGAAGTAGAGGCCATGCTTGAAAACAAAGACATCGGCTTTGTGCGCGCGGGCCAGGAAGTCGTCGTCAAGCTCGAAACCTTTCCCTACACCACCTATGGCGCCATTGCCGGTGTGGTGACCGATGTCTCACGCGACGCCATTGCAGATGAAAAACGCGGCCTGCTGTACGCGGTGCGCGTGCAGCTGGCCCGCACCCGCATCGATGTGGATGGCACCGAAGTTCCGCTGGGCTTCGGCATGGTGGCCCACGTTGAAATCAAGACCGGCCAGCGCCGGGTGATCTCGTTCTTCTTGAGCCCATTGCAGCAAGGGGTCCAGGAAGGGTTGCGCGAGCGATAGACAGGTACACAGCGCGACACCCATTTCACCCACTCATTGTTCGCAACCACCAGGAGCCCACCATGCAGCAGAACACAACGCTCACCATCCCAGAGAAGTACGACGTTCTGGGCAAGCTAGCCTGGCTCTGGATGAGCTCTCCCCTGCACCGCAACTGGCCGGTGGGCTTGCTCAGCCGCTTTGCACTGCCGCCCGTCGAACTGGGCCAATACCTGCTGCTTGAACGCGACGGCCTGCCGGTGGCGTATTGCAGCTGGGCGCTGCTGAACAGCCAGGCCGAGACGGCCTACATGCTCAATGCCGCCGACATCCCGCTGGCCGACTGGAACGGCGGTGACCACCTGTGGTTTGTCGACTGGATAGCGCCGTTCAGCAAGGCCGACTCCTGGGAAATGAAAAGGCAGCTGGAAGAGAAATTCCCCACCTCGGTTGCGCGCGCGATTCGGGTCAAGCGAGACAGTGGCAGGGCGCGCGTCATGGAGTTCATGGGTCCACGGGCTGACAGGCTGGCCGCGCGCGAAATCCTGGCCAATCACTTCCAGGATTTTTTAAAAACGTTTGAAGCGCACAGAACGGGGGAAACCCAAGGTGTGCGCCAAGTGCAAAAGATAAAGGTGCAGAAGGCGTCGATGGGGACACCGATCTTGGTCGAGGCCGCTGCGTAGCCCACGCCGCCGGCAAGAGTATCAGCTGGCCCATCAGCCAATCAATGAATGAACGGAGACAAACGTGGACCAATATTTCGACAAATACGGCAAAAAATTAGGCGAAAAAGACGACGTCAAGCTCTACCAGCGCTTGCTGGGCCTGGACCCAACGAACCCTTACGTGGCGTACAACAACACAGACCGTGTCTTGAACGTGGCCTACCGTTATTACACCAAACCAGGACTCGGAACATTGCCGGAGCTCTACGAAAAGACGTTCGGCAAGAAGACCTACGGAGACCCGGAATCGTTTCCATATGAAAGCTGGAGCAACGTGGTCTCCCAAAACTTCTGGGCCAGCACCGCGCTGATGGGGGTCGCCTATGCCGCGCTGCGGCCCGATCTCTATAAGCCTGACTCAAGTCCCCAGGACAGGGACGTCTTGGCTGGGTTGTACCTGGCCCGTGCTGTGATCAATGCCGTGATCGAGACAGGGCTCGCGCTTGGAAATGCGTATCGATGGCGCAAAGGTATGGGGACAGAAATTCCTAACATCGGTTATGGCATTGCTGTTCATGATCCGCAGCTTCCCAATGTGGACAATGGCCCTGACGTAATCGCTGATGCTCCTCAGCTATCGGTGAGGCTGACTTATCCCAGTACTGTTGGTACTGTAACGCCTCGGCCATATGTGGCCCCGAGTATGGCGGACTACAAATACCGACTCTATGTGAAGCAGAAGCGAGCTATTTTGGGCACCCTCGGAAGTGTGGGCTTTGCACTGAACGGAATGATCTCGGTTGGCATGCAGATAAAGATGCTTGTCAACGTCTGGGCGGACGAGAATAAAGTGGGTTCAGACAAGCAAATCGTAATTGCTGTGGGGATCCTGGGAGTGGGCACCGCCGTGGCCAACGTCGCTGCCAATAGCGCCAAAGCCTTGCAGGGTTACGGCGGTACCTTCAAAAGTTCAAAAGGTTACTTTTTTGGTGTTCCGGATCAATTTGACACTAAGACAGAGTTACCCATTCCCCGGTTGGATACAAAGTGGACCAAGCGCTGGGCTATTGGCGGCAGCGCGGCTGGCCTGGCCAACGGCCTGCTCGGCATGGCCAGCTTGGCCCCTTATTTATTCCAAGAGGGCCTGACCTCCATGCAGAGAGGGGTAATTGGATCAGAAATAGGTCTTCAAGTGGCGGGGGGGCTCACACAGGCGTACTCGAACTACCTGATGGCGCAGCGGGTGGCAAACCTTCCGAGCGGAGCGAAGCTTGGGCGGCTTGGGCTTGCCGCACCAGTGTTGGGCGCGGTGGTGGGGGGGCTTATGGTGGCGATAAGCCCATTGGAGATTTACGCCATGATCCAGCAAGGCGACTATGCCGACATGCTCGATGACCTGGACAAAACGATCAATCCGAAGGGAGAAGGCTATGCAGGTTATGGCCTGATGGCCCAAATGGTCAGAGAGAAAAGGAATACGGAGGCAGGCTACTTTGCCGCGACCAAGTTCTGGACGGTTCTCGGCATAATCGCCTCCGTTGCCCTCGCGCCAATGGGTGTCGGGGTCGGCATCGGCGTGTCTTTGGCGATGGGGGCAGTGGGCATGGCCATCACAGCCACACAGCACGCCGCCGTTGAAGAGGTCGCAAAAAAGTACGCCGAAAAAATCGGGAATTCGGCCGAAAGCTTCGTCTATTTCGGAAAGGAACTGAGCCGGCTGAGCGCGCAAATGGTGGCGGACGCCGGCGCCTCTCTGCAGGAGCTGCAGGCCAATTTCGGGGCCGACAGTGTCATAGCTGTCACAACGCCCCTGATTTCGGAGGCGGCTTTGAAATTTGCCTCCGATGCCAAACATGCCGACGATCTGAAGACCGCGGACTCGTATGTCACTCGGATCGTGGACGGTGTGATAGCGGAAGACCAATCCAGAAATATTGATCGGGTTACGGGTGTCCTGACCCTGGACGGTAAGGCCGGGAGCAAACCGGTTGTGACCTTTCTCGACCCGCTGCTGGTGCCTGGCAAGGAGGAGCGCCTGACTCAACTGAGCGGCTGGACGGGGAAATCCACGTTCACCTCCATGAAGATAAAGGACAACGACGGAAATGAGTGGAGCTTCAGCCAGAAAGGCTGGGAAATTAACGATGGTGCCGCGTCAAGCATCATGGATGTGCGCAATGTGGTTTCCAGCGTCCTCACCGACGATGGGAAGAAATCGGAAAGCGTGAAGCTCACTGTCAATGGAGGCGCGGGGAACGACGTCGTGATTGCTGGTGCTTCCGCGATGACTTTTGATGGGGGTACGGGAAACAATGTTGTCAGCTATGGCGGCTTGAATGGCAATGCGTCGATCCACGTGAGCGCGGATGACAGCCAGGAAGCGGGGGAGGGAGGGGGATTTAAGGTAACCAAGAACTTGAGGGAGGTCACCACTTATCGGGAGAAAACTTCTTCGAACAACTTCAATTACAGCAAAGCCAACAACGTGGTGGAGTACAGAGACTATGAGTTGGTCACGCTCAAGGAGCTGGACGAAACTGCCCCGCTGGTTACTCAAACCGACATTCTGCGAAATGTCCAAAACATCCGCGGCGGATCCGGCTACGACGTCATCCAAGGCAATAATCACGATAACGTACTGTTCGGCGGAGCGGGCGACGACCTCCTCGAGGGTGGTGGCGGCAACGACAGGCTGTATGGTGGGTCGGGCCGAGACACTGTGCGCGGCGGCGAAGGCAACGACCGGATCGTGCAGGACATGGAAGGCGGCAACGATGACCTGGACGGCGGAGGCGGCACCAACACGGTGGACTACAGCGCTACCGACCTGGCAGGCCGGGCATCGGAAGGCCTCACCGTTGATCTGAGCAAAAAAAATGCCGACACGTACTATTTCGTTTCTGTTGAAAAATTCCTCGACGGCACAAGCACCATCGTCGGGGTCACGGGCCGCTATATCCGCATCTATTACACGCAATTAGACGAGGCGTCGGAAACTCGGGCTCTGTCCTTGTCCGGCTTGAAGGTGTATGCGGGTGGCATTGACGTGGCCCGCGACATATTCCACGCGCCCGGGACCCATGGCTCGACTGACGAGGCCGATGGCTGGACTGAGGAGGGTGTGCCTACATGGAGGCACTTCATTGAATTGGACCTGGGCAGCGTGCAAGCCATCGACACGATCGCCTTGTGGGCGAATCAAAACTCCCTCCGATCGGACAATAATTTCCGAATCTACGTGTCGAGGACGAAGTTTGATCCACCGCCGGACGTCGAACAACATTTTGCGACCTACGACGAACTGGCAGCCAAACCGGGCGTGACCACGATTGATGTGAAGACGGTGGATCAAAATTACACCTCGACATACAGAGACCAGTTGATCAATATCCAGAATGTGATCGGCACGTCGTTGAACGACACCCTCACGGGTGATGACAACGGCAACGTGCTGTCCGGCGGTGCGGGCGACGACACGCTGACTGGCGGGTTCGGCAACGACCTGTTGTCCGGCGGCGCGGGCACAGACATTGTCTACGGGGGCGATGGCAACGATGTGATCATGCAAGACATGGAAAACGTCAGCGACACGCTGTATGCCGGCGATGGAAACGACACGGTGGATTACAGCACCGGCGGCATGGCCGGCAGCATCGAGGCCCGCCTGGGTGGCTATGGCGACGGGTTAATCTTCAAAACCCTGGCCGGTACCAGTGTCAGTATCGGAACGCCGGGCCGCTATATCCGCATCTACCATACGAACAAGGTGTATGCAGATCAGCCCCTGTCGCTGACTGGTCTGAAAGTGTATGTGGGCGGGTTTGACGTGGCCGCGGGGCTTCTCAGCAGCACGACAGGCAACGATGCCGGGAACACCGTCGACGCCAGCACAATTACAAACAACGCCAAGGTACTGACCGATACCGCTGTGGGCTTGGGCGGTGTGGCCCGTGCGGTGGGTGTCAAGGCCTACATCGAGCTGGACTTGGGAGATGTGCAGGCCATAGATTCGATTGCACTGTGGGGCAATCCGGGCGCGCCTGATGAGAGCAACGACCTGCGGGTGTATGTGTCGAGCAAGCCGTTCACGCCGCTTGCCGTGTCAACCACGACGGCCTATGCTGACCTGGCGGTTCATCCGAGCGTGACGCGCTTCGATGTGGCAGTGGTGGCGACGGCTCCCACAAGTGTTAAGCGCGACATCACGACTGAAGTCGAGAATGTGACCGGCAGCGCTGGCAACGACAAGCTGACGGGCGACGACAGAAGCAATACTCTGTCCGGCGGGGCGGGCAACGACGTGCTCGATGGGGGAGATAACGATGACGTGCTGAGCGGCGGCACGGGTACGGATACCGTCAATGGCGGGACCGGTTACGACATCATCCAGCAGAACATGGAAAGAGTAAGCGACACCCTCAACGGATGGGACGGAATGCCTCACCTTGACCAGAATGGCAAAAAGGTGACGGAAAAGAACAAGGTGATTTATACCTACGACCCCAACACGGAGAGGGTCGAAGTTGATCTTGTCAAGGGGGTGGCCACAAAAACCTTTTACGGCACCGCTGCCCGTATCCAGGCGCAGGGCCGGTACATCCGTATCTATCATACGGACGCAACGGAAACACTGTCGTTGACGGAACTGAAGGTGTTTACGGTGGATGGCAAAGAGGTGGCGGCCAAGGCCAAACTTGCCAGTTCGTCTGGTGCTGATAGCAACTACAACGCAGGCAGTACCAACAACAATACCAAGGCACTGACCGACGGCAAGGCGGGCGGAGCCTGGAACAATCAGACCTCAACCAGCAGCAACCTGGCTTTGGCCAGCGGCACCAAGCCTTTTATCGAGCTCGACTTGGGCGAGTTGCGGAATCTCAGCGAGATCGCCCTGTGGGGCCGCGCGGACGCGAGTCTGGACATCGTTGCCCAGAGCCAGAATCTGCGGGTTTACGTGTCGAGCGTGCCGTTCGACCAAATGTACGCATCGGCGGCTTCGGCCTATGCCGATCTTGCGATGAACCCTGCCGTGGCACGGGTCGACGTAGCGACAGTGGACACGGCCGCCAGCACAACTTTCATCGACAGGCTGACCGACATCGGCGAGTACCAGAAGGTGCCGGTGGGCGCGACGGGCGCCTCCTCGGCGAACAGCTCCGTGGTGCGCGGCCGCCAGGCCGTCACCTTGTCTGATAGCGGCCGCATGGCTGTCATCGGCAACGACGATGCGAATGTGCTGCTGGGCGATGATGCCGACGAGGCGTTCACCGGCGCGGGCGGTGACGACACCCTGAGCAGCGGTGCTGGCAATGACACGCTTAACGGGGGCGATGGCAATGACACCTTGTTCGGAGGTGCAGGTACAGACAACGTGGACGGCGGCAGTGGCGACGACATGATCCTGCAGGACATCGAAGGTGTCAGCGACACGCTGATCGGCGGCGAGGGCAACGACACGGTGGACTACAGCCTGACGGACCTGACAGGGGTAGCTCCAATAGGCATCGTGGCGGATCTGGGGGCCGGCGGTGATGGGCAAGGCCAGGTCACCAAGACCCTGGCAGGGACAAACGTCGGCATCGGTGCAACCGGGCAATATATCCGTATTTACGGCGGTATGTTGGTACTGACCGAGCTGAAGGTCTACGTGGGAGGCGTTGATGTGGTTGCTGGCAAGCTGAGCCAGCAGGGCGGTGATAGAGGCCTGTCGGGGGACCCCCTCTTTGGTGAGCCTATCAACTTGCTCAACAATCCATGGGCATTGACTGATAACGTGGTGGGAGGGGGATCGAACGGACTTCCCTCCGGTGCCAGCAACGTGACCACGGCGATTGGCATCGGCGGGGCGAGTTACATCCAGTTCGACTTGGGCAGCGCACAGCTCATCGATTCGATCGCCCTGTGGGCGGCAGAAGGCTGGTCTGGGCCTGGCATCAATAAAGACCTGCGGGTGTATGTGTCGAACAAGCCTTTCCCAATCTTGTCGGACACTTTTTCGGCCACAGCGTACATCGACTTGGAGGTCGATCCCACTGTCTCGCGGTTCGATGTGGTCTCGGTCGACACCAACGCCACCAGCACCTTCACCGACACGCTGACCAGCATCGAGAACCTGGCCGGAACGGCGCTGGCCGACAGCCTTACGGGCGACGGCAAGGACAACGTTTTGTACGGCCAGGCGGGCGACGACGTGCTCACGGGTGCGGCAGGGGATGACACCTTATACGGGGACAAGGGCCGTGATACCTTGAACGGAGGTGCCGGCAGCGACACCCTGAATGGCGATGCCGATAAGGATATGGTGAACGGTGGTGACGGCGACGACGTGATCCTCCAGGATCTTGAGGCTTACGTTCCCGGAAGTTCCGGTGTTTGGGATACTCTGGATGGCGGCGACGGCGTCAACACGGTGGACTACAGCTTGACCGTGTTTCCCGACGGGACTCGGCGCCTCGTGGACATCTTGGGGCCGGTCATGAACGGCACGGACCCGGTCGTTACCACCACGGGTATCACCGCCGATCTTGTGGCCGGAAAAGTCACTCGATACAGTGGGGTCGGCTTCAGTTCGTACGACTCGGTCATCCGCATCCAGAACGTGATCGGCTCGCAGCTGGACGACAGCCTCACGGGCGATACCAGTGACAACGCGCTCGCCGGAAATGCCGGCAACGACAGCTTGAGCGGCGGTGGCGGCGACGACTTCTTGATGGGGGGTGATGACAACGACACGCTGAACGGCGAGGCGGGAGACGACACCCTGTCCGGCGAGGCGGGCAAGGACACTGTCAACGGCGGTACTGGCGACGACATGATCGTGCAGGACATGGACAGGTTCAGCGAAACGCTTGATGGCGGCGACGGCAACGACACGGTGGACTACAGCACTACGAACCTGGACGGAAAAAACTTGACGGGCATCGTCGCCACCCTGGGCGCCAGGATGGACGCGAATGGTCAGGTCACCAAGGTTGATGGACAAGGCCAGGCCAAGAAGGTTCTGACCGGCACAAGTGTCAGCATCGGGCAAACGGGCCGCTATATCCGTATCTACCAAACGAAAACAGCGGTGCGTCCGGACGAAGACGTGGGCTTGTCCTTGACCGGGCTGAAGGTCTATGTGGACGGTGTCGACGTGGCCGGCGGCAAGCCCAGTGTGGTGGGCGCCGATGGCGAGATTCGTCCCTCGCGCATCGCATCTGGCAGCGGCGTTTATAACGACTCGTATGCGCTGACCGATGGCGTGGTGGGCTCGGACGGGCGGGCCTATATGAGCGGCAACAAGGCCTATGTCGAATTGGATCTGGGTGTCGTGCAAGACATCGACTCGATCGCCCTCTGGGGCGACCCGGGATTCACCGCCGGGAGTAAGGACCTTCGGGTATATGTGTCCGACGTGAAGTTCGACACCCTGTACACCCCGGCGAATGCGTCCATGGCCTATGCCTACCTGGAAAACAATACCACCGTCGCGAAGTTCGATGTCGCGGTGGTGGACACGGCTCCCAGCACAACTTTTACCGACACGCTGACCAGCATTGAAAACCTGATCGGTACCACGCTGAACGACAGTTTGACGGGCGACGGCTACAACAACGGTTTGTCCGGTGGGGTCGGCGACGATACTTTGGATGGCGGTGCGGGCAATGATGCCCTGAACGGTGGCGTGGGCGCGGACGTCGTCAGCGGGGGGGACGGTAACGATGCGATCTGGCAGAACATGGCCAGGTTTTCCGACGCACTCAATGGTGGGGACGGGATCGATACGGCGGATTACGGCCGCGGCGGAATGGTGGGCGGTATTGTGGCCAACCTCGTTACTGGCAAGGTCGACAAGGTTCTGGCTGGCACCAGTCTCGGCATTGGCCGGGCGGGGCAATACATCCGCATCTACCACACGGATGCCATCGGCACGCTGTCGTTGACGGGGATGAAGGTGTATGTGGGTGGCGTCGATGTAGCCGCCAACATCACCAGCCTGGCGGGCGCCGATAGCGCTTATGTCAGCAGCACGAGCAACAGTATCAAAGCGCTGACCGATGTCGCGGTGGGCGGCGCCTGGAACAATCAAACGTCAACCAGCACCCTGGCTTTGGCCAGCGGCACCAAACCCTATATCGAACTCAACCTGGGCAATGTCCAAACCATCGATTCGATCGCTCTGTGGGGGCGTGCGGATGCAAGCGCGCAGAGCAACAATTTGCGGGTTTACGTGTCGAGTACGCCATTCACCGCCGCCAGCTATGCAACGCTGGCGGCAGACGCCAATGTCGGGAGAGTCGATGTGGCGATGGTGGACACGGCTGCCAGCATAACTTTCACCGATACCTTGACCGGCATTGAGGGGGTGACCGGCACGGGAATGGTCGACAGGCTGACGGGCGATGGTTATAACAACGCTTTGTCTGGTGGAGCCGGCAACGACACGATTGACGGCGGCGCGGGCAATGACGTCCTGACTGGCGGCGCGGGTACCGACGACGTCAGCGGTGGCGACGGCGACGATGTGATCGTGCAGGACATGGATCGCTCCAACGATACCCTCAAAGGCGGCAGTGATACGGATACGGTGGACTACAGCGTAGCAGACCTGACCGGCATCGCCTCTACAGGTATCACCGCCGATCTCGCTACCGGCAAGGTCGGCAAAGTTTTTGCCGGCACCAGTGTCGGCATCGGTAAGGTGGGGCAATACATTCGGATCTACCATACGGACACGACTGGGACGCTGTCGCTGACGGGGTTGAAGGTGTTTGCCGGCGGGGTCGACGTGGCGGCCAGCATAAGCAGTGCGTCCAGTGCGGACAGTGCCTATGTCAGTGGCAGCAACAACAATGACAAAGCGCTGACCGATCCCACGGTGGGTGCAGGCACCCTGGCCTCTGCAAGCGGCAACAAGCCATATATCGAACTCAGCCTGGGCAGCCCGCTGCTTATCGACTCGATCGCCCTGTGGGGCCGCGCGAACTCACCTGCCGAGAGCGACAAGCTGCGGGTGTATGTGTCCAGCAAGCCGTTTACCTCGGCCAGCTATGCAACGCTGGCGGCGGACACCAATGTTGGACGGGTCGACGTGGCCGTGGTGGACACTGCAGCCACCACCACTTTCACCGACACTTTGATCGGCATCGAGAACCTGGTCGGCACAACGTTGGCCGACACCTTGACGGGAGACAGCTATGCGAACACATTGACCGCTGGCGCAGGGAACGACAAGCTCAGCGGCGGCGCTGGTGGTGACCTGCTCAACGGGGGTGTGGGCAACGATACCCTGAACGGCGATGCGGGCGATGACACGCTGGCCGGTGGCGCCGGCACGGACAGCGTCAACGGCGGTGACGGCAACGACCGGATCCTGCAGGATATTGAACGCTCCAGCGACACCCTGAATGGTGGCGACGGCAATGGCATCGACATGGTGGACTATGGTGTTACAGACCTGACCGGCATCGCCTCGACTGGCATCGTGGCCACGCTGGGCGCCAGGGTTGACGCGAAGGGGCTGATCACCAAAGTTGACGGGCAGGGCCAGGTCAGCAAGTTCTTTGCCGGTACGAGCGTTGGCATTGGGGTGACCGGGCAGTACATCCGCATCTACCACACCGATGCGACGGGGACGTTGTCACTGACCGGGCTGAAAGTGTTTGCGGGCGGCAAAGATGTGGCCGCCCTCAAGACCAGTTCGTCGGGCGCCGACAGCGCCTATCTCAGTGGCAGCAAAAACAATATCAATGCGCTGACCGATCCCACGGTGGGTGCAGGCACCCTGGCCTCTGCAAGCGGCAACAAGCCCTATATCGAACTCAATCTGGGCAGCGCAAAGGCTATCGAATCGATCGTTCTGTGGGGTAATCCGCAGAACTCTGCCGAAAGCGACAACCTGCGGGTGTATGTGTCGAGCAAACCATTCACTTCGGCCACCTACGCCACACTGGCGGCTGACCCCACCATCGGACGTGTCGATGTGGCGGTGGTAGACAGGGTCGCCAGCACCCCCTTTACCGACACGCTATCAGGTATCGAGAGCCTTGTCGGGACGGCACTGGCGGACAGCATCATGGGTGATGGCAACGCCAACGGCTTGTCCGGCGGAGCCGGTAACGACGCGCTGGATGGCGCAGCGGGCAATGACACGCTGGCCGGTGGAGTGGGCACGGACAGCGTGAGCGGTGGCGACGGCGATGACCTGATCTGGCAGGACATGGAAAGGGCCAGCGAAACCTTGAACGGTGGCAACGATACCGATACCGTGGACTACAGCATTACGGACCTGACCGGCATCGCCTCGACAGGCATCACCGCCAACCTGACCACGGGCAAGGTCAACAAGGCCTTTGCCGGTACGAGCGTTGGCATTGGGGTGAAAGGGCAATACATCCGCATCTACCACACGGACACGACGGGGACGCTATCCCTGACCGGGCTGAAGGTATTTTCGGGCGGTAAAGAGGTGGCCGCCTTCAAGATCAGTGTGTCGGGCGCCGACAACGGCTACGCCAGCGACAGCAAAAACAATCCCAAGGCGCTGACCGATGTCGCAGTGGGCGGTGCCTGGAACCTGGGCAGCACCACGAGCACGACCACACCCAGCAACCTGACCACGGCCAGCGGCACCAAGCCCTATATTGAGCTTGACCTGGGCAGTGCGCAGGCCATCGATTCATTGGCACTGTGGGGACGTGCGGGGGTCGCGGCCGAGGTTCTGCAGAGCCAGAATCTGCGGGTATATGTGTCGGGCAAGCCGTTCGAGCAACAATACATCTCGAAAGCCACGGCCTATGCTGACCTGGCGGTCAACACCGCAGTGGCGCGGGTTGATGTGGCGGTGGTGGACACGGCTGCCAGCACCACCTTTACCGACACGCTGACCAGCATTGAGAACCTGGTGGGAACTGCGTTGGCAGACAGCCTCACGGGCGACGCTAAAAACAACACCCTGGCAGGCGGGGCGGGCAACGACACCGTCAATGGCGACGTCGGAGACGATACGATCAGGCAGGACATGGGCAGGTTTGCCGACACGCTCAACGGCGGCGCCGGCGTCGACACGGTGGACTACAGCACCGGCGGCATGGCGGGCGGCATTGTGGCCAACCTGGCCACGGGTAAGGTGGATAAGGTTCTGGCCGGAACAAGTGTCGGCATTGGAGCGACGGGGCGCTATATCCGTATCTACCATGGCGATGCGGTGAGCGCGACGCAGGTGCTTACATTGACCGGATTGAAAGTGTTCGCGGGCGGTATAGACGTGGCCGCCCTCCAGACCAGTGTGTCGGGCGCCGACAAGGGCTACGCCCTCGACAGCAAAAACTATCTCAAGGCGCTGACCGATATCGAGGTGGGCGTCGCCTGGAACAATACAACCACAACCGCAACCACAGCCAGCAACCTGGCTACGGCCAGTGGCACCAAGCCCTATATTGAGCTTGACCTGGGCAGCCTGCAAGCCATCGATTCGATCGCTTTGTGGGGGCGTGCAAACCTGTCTACGGAGAGCGACAACCTGCGGGTGTATGTGTCGGACAAGCCGTTCGACCAGCAGTACACCTCGCCGGCCACGGCTTATGCCGATCTGGCGGCCAACGATGCGGTCGGAAGAGTCGATATAGCCGTGGTGGACACGGCTGCCAGCACCCCCTTCACCGACACACTGACCAGCATAGAGAACCTGGTCGGCACGGCCATGGCCGACAGCCTCACGGGTGATCTCAACTCCAATACCCTGTCTGGTGGTGCGGGCAATGACGTTCTTGATGGTGGTGCCGGCGATGACCGTTATCGCTTCAACCTGGGTGATGGTCAGGACACCATTGTGGACGTTAGCGGTAACGACCGCATCGTATTCGGTGCGGGCATCAGTGCTGCGCAGGTTGGGGCCAGTTTTTCCAATGGGCAGATCACCTTGTCCACCGCATTCGGCGACAGTGTGAGTTTTGCTTCGCCCGCCACCAACACCTACGCGGTTGAGCAATTCGAATTTGCCGATGGCAGTGTACAGGGGGCTGGGTGGCTGGCGGCGCTTAATCGCACTCCCACGCTGACGGCCTTCGCGGCAGCGGTGACGACGGTCAGAGAAGACAGCGAAGCGCCCATCACACTGGCGCAGTTACTGGCCCAGGGCAATGAGGCTGACGTGGACGGCACGATTGCCTCATTTGTGGTCAAAACCGTGAGCAGCGGCAGCCTGCGCATAGGCGGCACGGCCGCGACGGCCACGGCCTGGAATGCCACCACCAACAACACCGTGGATGCGACCCGCAACGCCTACTGGACCCCGGCGTTGAACGCCAACGGCACGCTCAATGCCTTCACGGCCATAGCCAAAGACAACAAAGGTGTCGGATCGACTACAGCCGTTCCGTTTACGGTGGTGGTCACGGCGGTCAATGATGCCCCCACGCTGACAGCCTTCACGGCGGCGGTGACGACGGCTAACGAAGACAGCCAGGCAACCATCACGCTGGCGCAGTTGCTGGCCCAGGGTAATGAGGCCGATGTCGATGGCACGATTGCCTCGTTTGTGGTCAAGGCCGTGAGCAGCGGCAGCCTGCGCATAGGCACCACGGCCGCCACGGCCACGGCCTGGAATGCCACCACCAATAACACCGTGGATACGACCCGCAATGCCTACTGGACCCCGGCGCTGAATGCCAACGGTACGCTCAATGCCTTCACCGCCGTGGCCAAAGACAACAGCGGCGCCGAATCGCTGACAGCCATCCAGGCTACGGTGGCGGTCACGGCGGTCAATGATGCACCTACGGTGACGGTCTTCACGGCGGCAGTGGCGACGATCAACGAGGACAGCGAAGTGCCCATCACGCTGGCGCAGTTGCTGGTCCAGGGCAATGAGGTTGATGTTGACGGCACGATTGCCGCATTTGTGGTCAAAGGCGTGAGCGGCGGCAGCCTGCGCATAGGCGCTTCGGCCGCCACGGCGACGGACTGGAACGCCACCACCAACAACACCGTGGATGCGACCCGCAACGCCTACTGGACCCCGCCGTTGGACGCCAACGGTACGCTCAACGCCTTCACGGTTGCGGCCAAAGACAACAGCGGCGCGGAATCGGCTACCGCCGTCCAGGCCAAGGTGACGGTCATGGCGGTCAATGAAGTCCCCACGCTGACCGCCTTCACTGCGGCCGTGGCGACGGTCAACGAAGACAGCGAAGCGCCCATCACACTGGCGCAGTTGCTGGACCAGGGCAACGAGGCCGATGTTGATGGCACGATTTCCGCCTGCGTCGTCAAGGCAGTGAGCGGCGGCAGCCTGCGCATAGGCGCCACGGCCGCCACGGCGACGGCCTGGAATGCCACCACCAACAACACCGTGGATGCGACCCGCAACGCCTACTGGACGCCGGCGTTGAACGCCAACGGCACGCTCAATGCCTTTACGGCGGTGGCCAAAGACAACAGCGGCACCGAGTCGGTCACGGCCGTCCAAGCCAGGGTAACGGTCACGGCGATTAACGATGCGCCAGCACTGACTGGCGCAAAAACCACGCTGGCAGAGGGCAAGGAATACTGGACCTACAACATCACCCAGGCCAGCCTGCTGGCCGGCTTCAGCGATGTGGAAGGCAATGCCTTGTCGGTCGTCAATCTCACCGCCAGCAACGGCACGCTGTCGGCCTTCAATGCGACGACGGGTAGCTGGGCTTTTACGCCAATTGACGACTATTACGGGCTGGTCAACCTGACTTACGGTGTCACTGACGGGACGACCAGCACTCCGACCGTGCAACGCTTTATGCTGAAACAGGTCAACCGAATGACGGCTTTCACGTCGGAAGTGACGACAGTTAACGAGGACAGCGAAGCGCCTATCACGCTGGCGCAGTTGCTGGCCCAGAGCAATGACGGCACCATTGCCGCCTACGTCGTCAAGGCAGTGAGCAGCGGCAGCTTGCGCATAGGCGCCACGGCCGCCACGGCCACGGCCTGGAACGCGACCATCAACAACACCGTGGATGCGACCCGCAACGTCTACTGGACTCCGGCGCTGAACGCCAACGGCACGCTCAATGCTTTCACGGCGGTGGCCAAGGACAACAGCGGCGCCGAATCGCTGACAGCCATCCAGGCTACGGTGGCGGTCACGGCGGTCAATGACGTTCCCACGTTGACAGCCTTCGCCGCAGCGGTGACGACGGTCAGCGAAGACAGTCTGACAACCATCACGCTGGCGCAGTTGCTGGCGCAAGGCAACGAGGCCGATGTCGACGGTACCATTGCCGCCTTCGTCGTCAAGGTCGTGAGCAGCGGCAGCTTGCGCATAGGCACCACGGCCGCCACGGCCACGGCCTGGAATGTCACGACCAACAACACCGTGGATGCGACCCGCAGCGCCTACTGGACCCCGGCGCTGAACGCCAACGGCACGCTCAATGCTTTCACTGCGGTGGCCAAAGACAACAGCGGTGCCGAATCGGCCACGGCTATCCAGGCCAAGGTGGCGGTCACGGCGGTCAATGATGCGCCCACATTGACAGCCTTCGCGGCAGCGGTGGCGACGGCCAACGAAGACAGCGAAGCGCCCATCACGCTGGCGCAGTTGCTGACGCAGGGCAATGAGGCTGACGTCGACGGTACGATTGCCTCGTTCGTCGTCAAGGCCGTGAGCAGTGGCAGCTTGCGCATAGGCACCACGGCCGCCACGGCTACGGCCTGGAATGCCACGACCAACAACACCGTGGATGCAACCCGCATCGCCTACTGGACCCCGGCGCTGAATGCCAACGGCGCGCTCAATGCGTTCACGGCGGTGGCCAAAGACAACAGCGGTGCCGAATCGGCCACGGCCATCCAGGCCAAGGTGTTGGTCACGGCGGTTAATAATGCGCCAACGGGTGCGGTGACCATCACCGGCATAGGCAACCCAGACCGAACCTTGACAGTGGTGAACACCCTTGCCGATGCTGACGGTGTAGGCACAGTAAATTATCAGTGGCTGGCCAATGGAGCGGCCATAGCTGGGGCCACCGGCGCGAAATTCACGATGGGCCAGGCCCAGATTGGGAAGAGCGTTAGCGTCCAGGCCAGTTACACCGATGGCCAGGGAAGTACCGAAAGCATCCGGTCCGCCGACGATGTGATCGTGCAGGATATGAAAAGGGTCAGCGATACGCTCAATGGGGGCGCCGGCACCGACACGGTGGACTACAGCCTCGGTGTGGGTGGCAGCATCGCGGCCAACCTGGCCACCGGCAAGGTCGATAAGGTCTTTGCCGGAACCAGCGCCAGTGTCGGGGCGATGGGCCGCTACGTCCGTATCTACCACACCGACGGGACGATGGTCCTGTCGCTCACAGAGTTGAAGGTGTACGCGGGAGGCGTGGACGTGGCTGCCGACAAGCCCAGTACTTCCGGTGCCGACAGGTCCTGGGCAAACGACAACCGCAACAATCCCGCAGCGCTAACCAATGGCAAAACGGGGGGAGACTGGAACGGTGGGAACTCAACTGATAGCAACATTGCGGTTTCCAGGGCCTACCCCGGGTCACCAAGCGGCTATAAGCCCTATATCGAACTCGACCTGGGCAGCCTGAAGGCGATTGACTCTATCGTTCTATGGGGACAAGCGGGTACGACGGTGGAGAGCAACAACCTGCGGGCGTATGTGTCGAGCACGCCATTCGCCTCGTCGAACTCGGCCTATGCTGACTTGGCTGCCAACCTTGCAGTGGCACGGGTTGATGTGGCGGTGGTGGACACGAGTGCCAACTCGATTTTTACCGACACGCTGAACGGCATCGAAAACGTGACGGGAACGGTGCTCGCCGATAGCCTCACGGGTGATGGCAATGGCAACATCTTGTCCAGCGGAGCGGGTAACGACACGCTTGACGGCGCTGCGGGTAACGACGTCCTGGCCGGCGGCGCGGGCGCTGACGTTGTCAACGGCGGCGATGGTGACGACCTGATTCGGCAAGACATGGAGCGCTCCAGCGATCAGCTGAACGGCGGGGCCGGCATCGACACGGTGGACTACAGTGTGACGGATCTGGCACGCATTGCCTCGACAGGCATCACGGTCAATCTGGCTGCCGGTACGGTCAGCAAGGTCTTTGCCGGCACCTCTGTCGGCGTCGGTACGACGGGACAGTACTTGCGTATCTACCACACGGATGCGGTAGACGCGACACAGGCGCTGACGCTGACCGGGCTGAAGGTGTTTGCCGCGGGTGCCGATGTGGCCGCGGGCCGGAACAGTGTGGCGGGGGCCGATGGCAACTTCCTGAACAACCAGTACAACAATCCCGCTGCACTGACCAATGAACCAGTGGGTGGGGCCTGGAACAATCAATCGCTCCCCACCGGGATAAGTAACCTGGCCCATGTGGTTGGCACCAAGCCCTATGTCGACGTTGACCTGGGAAGCGTACAGGCCATCGATTCGATCGCATTGTGGGGGCACACCAATGCTCCGGCCAATGGCAACAACCTGCGGGTCTATGTCTCGAGCACGGCATTCGGCTCATCGACCTACGCTGCACTGGCGGCCGACGCCGCCGTAGCGCGGGTGGATGTGGCTGAAGTGGATGTGGATGCGACAAAAACCTACACCGATACGCTGACAGGCATCGAAAACGTGAGCGGAACGGCGCTGGCCGACAACATTACGGGTGACGGCAATGCCAATACGCTGTCCGGTGGCGCGGGCAACGACACGCTGTCTGGCGGCGGGGGCTCGGATACTTATCTGCTCGGGCGAGGAGACGGGGCGGACCTGATCCAGGAAAACGACGCCACCGTCGGCAACAAGGACGTGCTGCGTTTCGGTACCTCGATCGACGCCAGCCAGATATGGCTTCGCAAAGTCAATAGCGATCTGGAGCTCAGCCTCATTGGCACGAGCGACCGCGTTACTGTCAGCAACTGGTACGCCGGCTCAGCCAACCACGTCGAGGAAATCTACGCCGGCGGCAAAAAACTGCTGGACACCAACGTGGACAAGCTGGTCAGCGCCATGGCTGCGTTCAGCCCGCCCGTCGCCGGCCAGACCAGTTTGTCCGCCAGCGTGCAAACTGCCCTGCAACCTGTGATTTCGGCTAACTGGACTGCAGCCTGACTTTCCACCTCGGCCCTGCGGCGCTTGCGCCCTGGGGCCGGGTTGATCGCCCGAATCGGCGGCGCGTGGACTGTGTGAGGATATTGCGCCGTGGCGGGCTATTGGTATTGGCGCCACGGGGGTAATGACTTGCCGAACTGGGTAAGTTGATCGGCGTCATGTCCTCATCCATGACTTGGGTGCATCGAAAAAGTAATCAAAAAGAGCGAGAGATTGCCCGTGAAAAGACTATTTGCGGCAACTTCGGAGCAGATATCGATACGATGAATTCAGCTTCCTCTTCTGTTTTCTTTCTTCTTTTTTCAGCACCCAAAGCAACAGGATTTTTCCGTTCGGACCTCGTTCGGATTGATCCAGTTCAGCCATCCAACGAGAGCTTTTATGAAACCACCAAATTACCGCCGTCCCGTCATCGACACGCTGGGCGATATCGACTCCGCAAGCGACTTCGCAACTGATTTCCCTATCGATTTTCCAACCAATTTCCCGCCAAGCCACGGCCGTGTCGCCCGCTACACCCCGCCTCGCAGCTTCGTTGGCAGCGACTTTCGCAACGACACCATCACCGGACTTAGCACCACCGATGTAGTGGATTACTCAGAGTTGAGGGAAGGGACTTCCATCGTAGCCAACCTGGCCACGGGGAGGATTGACAAAATTTTTACAGGAGCGGCGATTGGCTTGGGTGGGAAGGAAGCGCGGTTCATTCGCATCTATCAACCTTATCTGTCTGTCGACGTCAAATATGCCAACGACGATATGCCGAGAATGGCCGAACTGGGCGTATTGTCGTGGGGTGTATTCATTAGCGGTACGCGCAGGTATGGTTATGACGATGTGGCGCGAATGTCTGGCAGTGTTGATGCTCCCAGCCGTGCAATAAGGCCTTACGTTGAGTTGGATCTTGGCCGTTCCTTTAGCATCGACTCGATTGTCTTGCGGGCGCCTGCAGGTGCGCCTCTTGCCAGCAGTCTGCTGCGAGTGTATGTGTCAAACCAGCCGACTCCCAGTTCCACCAGTGCTTACGACACACTGGCGGCCGACCCCACCGTGGCGTGGGCCAGCGTGGACGTGAATGCGATCACCACCTTTACCGATACGCTGAGCCGCATCCAGAACCTGGTCGGTACTTCGCGGGGCGACCGTCTCACGGGTGACGGCAACGCCAACACCTTGTCCGGTGGCTATGGCAACGACAAACTCACTGGCGGCGCTGGCGCGGACAACCTGAATGGCGACGAGGGCAACGATACGATCGTGCAGGACATGAGCCTGTTTGCCGATGTGCTGATCGGTGGTGACGGCGTTGACACCGTGGACTACAGCTCCGGCGGCACGGCCGGCAGCATCGTTGCCAACCTCGCCGCGGGCACGGTTGCCAAGCGCGTGGGCGCCAGCACCTTCACCGACACGCTTGGGGGCATTGAGAATGTCATCGGAACGGAGCTCAATGACAGCATCACGGGCGACGCCGGTGCGAACGATTTGAGCGGCGGTTCGGGCGACGACATACTCACTGGCGGCGCCGGCGCGGACAGCCTGTATGGTGGCGGCGGTAACGATTGGATCGTGCAGGACATGAGCTTGTTTGCCGACATGTTGTTCGGTGGCTTCGGCACTAATACAGCGGACTACAGCTCCGGTGGCACGACCGGCAGTATCTTGGCCAACCTCGCCGATAGCACGGTTGTCAAGCGTGTGGGTGCCAGCACTTTCACCGACCAGCTCTGGAACATTCAGGATGTGGTGGGTACTGCCCTGGCCGACAACATCACCGGTAACCGCCTTGTCAACAGGCTATCCGGCGGCGCGGACAACGATATCCTCAATGGCGGAGAGGGTGACGATATCCTCTCCGGCGGCGCCGGCGCAGACAACGTGAGTGGAGGCGATGGTAATGACGTCTTCTTGCAAGACATAGGGCGGAGCAGTGACATCTTGGCGGGCGGCAACGATAACGACACCGCGGATTACAGTCTCACGAACCTGACTGGCATCGCCTCGACAGGCATTACGGCCAACCTGGCCACGGGCAAGATTGTCAAGTCCTTTGCGGGAACAAGTGCCAGCGTCGGCGCGGTAGGTCGATATATTCGCATCTACCACACAGACGCAACACAGCTGTTGACGCTCACTGGCTTGAAGGTGTTTTCCGGTGGCGTTGATGTGGCCGCCGACAAGCCAAGCGGGGTGGGTGCTGATGGTGGCGGCATTGGTGGCGGCAGCATTGGTGGCGGCTCCTACAACAATCCCTGGGCCTTGACCGACACCGCCGTGGGCGGGGCCTGGAACGGCGGAACAAGGCCCAGCACCAGCAATCTGGCGAATGTGACCGGGAACAAACCCTATATCGAGCTTGACCTGGGCAGCCTTCGGGCCATCGATTCGGTCGCTCTGTGGGGGCATACGAACGTGCCAGGCAACAGCAACAATCTACGGGTGTATGTGTCGAACAAGTCCTTCGCGGAACTCACGGCGAGTTCACCCAAGACGGCCTATGCCGACCTGGCGGCCAACGCCGGTGTGGCGCGGGTCGATGTCGCGGTGGTGGACACAGCGACCACGACAACTTTCACCGACACGCTGAGCAGCATCGAAAAGCTGGTCGGCACGGCGCTCAATGACAGCCTCACGGGCGACTCGAATACCAATACTTTGTCTGGCGGTGCCGGCAACGACACCCTTGACGGTGGGGTGGGCAACGACGCCCTGGCGGGCGGGGTGGGCTCCGATACCTACCTGTTCGGTCGCGGAAGCGGAACTGACCTGATCCAGGAAAACGACGCTATGGCCGGCAATAAAGACGTCCTGCGCTTTGGCTCGACGATTGACGCCAGCCAGGTATGGCTTCGCAAAGTCAATAGCGACCTGGAGCTCAGCCTTATCGGCACCAGTGACCGCGTCATCGTCGAAGGTTGGTACACGAGGCCGTCAGCCCATGTCGAAGAGATCTATGCCGGCGGCAAAAAGCTGCTGGACACGAACGTGGACAAGCTGGTCAGCGCCATGGCCGCATTCAATCTGCCCGCCGCCGGGCAGACCAGTTTGCCCACAAACCTGCAGACCGCCCTGCAGCCGATGATTGCGGCGAACTGGACCGCGGCCTGATGCTCCACCCGGCCCCAGCGTCGCTAGTGCGCTGGGGCCGGGTTGGTCGACGAATCGGGATCACCAAGGACTTGTGCACGGGCATCGCACCTTGGTGGAAGTGGAACGATTGACGCGGCGAGTGACTTGCCGAACGTGGGCAGGTTGCCCGGCATCACGGCTTCATCAGCCGATCCTGTCGGTGGCCGGGTCAACTGAACGGGACCGCAATGGATGGCAAGCTTCATCCCGAAGGCGATACCCGGCTTCAAGTCTTGCATGAGTGCGGATGTCCACAAGTACATAGGGCTTACGCCCACACGCCTGCGCACCCGCAAATCGACAAGTACGTCACAGTCATTGTTGCGTGTCGAAGCCTGTTTCCTCCGCCCCAGCGAACGGGCCGATATTTTGGTGTATCGAAAAAAGGAAAACAAAAAAGCAAAAAAAGAGAGGGGATTGCCCGTGAAAAGACTATCTATGCCCCCTTCGAAGTAGATATCGATACGATGAACCCGGCTTTTCCTTCTCATCTCTCCTTTCTCTTCTTCATTCTGTAGAAGCCAAAGCACTGGGGATTCTTCCGTTCGCATGCCGTTCGCACGCCGTTCGGATTGATTCAATTCAACCATCCAAAGAGAGCTTTTATGAAACCACAAAATTACCGCCGTTCCGTCATCGACACGCAGAGCAGCATCGATTCTTCAATCGACCCCCTAGTCGACCCCATAACCGAGCCTCCGCCAAGCTATCGCGTCGCCCGCGCCATCCCGATTGCCCGCTTCCTTGGCGGCGACTTTCGCAACGACACCATGGTCGGTGGCACCACTGATACGGTGGATTACTCGATGCTGAGGGAGGGGACTTCCATCGTAGCCAACCTGGCCACGAGGAAGGTCGACAAAATATTTGCCGGAGCGGCCATTGGCCTGGATGGGAAAGAAGGGCGGTACATCCGCATCTATCAACCCTTTCTGGCCGTCGACTTCAATCACGCCTACACCGATTTTTCTAAGCTGGCCGAACTAAGCGTGCTGACGCAGGGCGGTGTGACCCTCAGCGGCGAGATGCGCACGTATTCTTATGACGACCTGTCGCGAACATCTGGCGGTTCTAACGCTCTGACCCGTGCAATAAATCCTTACCTTGAGCTGGATCTTGGGAGTTCCTATGGCATCAACTTGATTGTCCTGCGGGCGCTTGCGGGTGCGTCTTTCACTAGCAGCCAGCTGCGGGTGTATGTGTCAAACCGGCCTATCCTCAAGTCCACCACGGCTTACGACACGCTGGCGGCCGACGCCACCGTGGCGCGGGTCGATGTGGACACGACTGCGGTCACCACCTTTACCGATACGCTGAGCCGCATCCAGAACCTGGTCGGTACATCGGGGAGAGACAAACTTACAGGTGACGGCAATGCCAATACCCTGTCGGGCAGTGGGGGCGACGACACGCTCACTGGCGGCGCTGGTGCGGACAGCTTGAATGGCGGCGACGGCAACGACGTGATCGTGCAGGATATGAGCCTGTTTGACGACACGCTGGCTGGTGGCGCGGGCGTAGACACGGTGGACTACAGTTCCGCTGATCGGGGGGACTTCATCTTCGCCAATCTCGCCGCAGGCACGGTTACCAAGTTCATGGGCAACTACATGTTCACCGACACGCTTTCGGGTATCGAAAATGTAGTTGGAACGTCGTCCAGTGACTGGATCTGGGGCGACGCCGGTGCGAACGTTCTGCGCGGCGGTGAGGGCAATGACACGCTCAGTGGCGGCGCAGGCGAGGATAGCTTGCTTGGCGGCGATGGCAACGATGTGATCGTGCAGGACATGAGTCCGTTTGCCGACTTTTTGATCGGCGGCGGCGGCAATGACACAGCGGACTACAGCGAGGCCGGAACGGCCGGCAGCATCGTGGCCTATCTCGCCACAGGCTCGGTTGCCAAGCGCGTAGGTGGCAGCACTTTCTACGACACCTTCTCAAGCATTGAGAACGTGGTCGGTACGGCACTGGCCGACAACATCACGGGTGACCGCTATGCCAATAAGCTATCTGGTGGTGCGGGCAACGATTTCCTCATTGGCGGTGAGGGTAACGATACTCTCGTCGGCGGTGCCGGTGCAGACAATGTGATGGGAGGCGATGGTAATGACCTCTTCTTCCAAGACATCGGAAGGGACAGTGACGCCTTGGCCGGCGGTACCGGTAACGACACCGTGGATTACAGCCTCACGAACCTGACCGGCTTCGCCTCAACGGGCATCACAGCCAACCTGGCTACGGGCAAGGTTAGCAAGGTCTTTGCGGGAACGAGTGCGAAGGTCGGCACGGCAGGCCGCTATATCCGCATCTACCACACGGACGCAACACAGCTGTTGACGCTCACTGGCATGAAGGTGTTTTCCGGCGGTGTGGACCTTGCCGCCGGGAGGCCGAGCACGGTTGGTGGCGATAGCGGCCGCGTGGGGGGCGCCTCCTACAACAATCCCTGGGCGCTGACAGACAGCGCCGTGGGCGGAGCCTGGAACGGCGGGACGCAGTCCAACACCAGCAATGTGGCGAATGTGACCGGGAACAAAGCCTATATCGAGCTTGACCTGGGCAGCCTCCGGGTCATCGATTCGATCGCCCTTTGGGGGCACACGAACATTCCGGCCAACAGCAACAACCTGCGGGTATATGTGTCAGGCTCTGCGTTCGTTTCATCGGCTACGGCTTATGCCGACCTGGCGGCCAACGCCGCGGTTGCGCGTGTTGATCTGGCCGCGGTGGACGTGACTGTCACCAGTACTTACACCGACTGGTTGACCGGAATTGAGAACCTGCTGGGCACGGCGCTCAGTGACAGCATCACGGGTGATAGCAATGCCAATACCCTGTCCGGTGGGGCGGGCAATGACACTCTGGCTGGCGGTACGGGCTCGGACACCTACCTCTTCGCCCGCGGAGATGGCGCAGATGTAGTGCAGGAAAGCGACACGACTGCCGGTAACAAAGACGCGCTGCGCTTCGGGCCGTCTATTGGCGTGAGTCAGATCTGGCTGCGCAAGGTCAACGCCGGCAAGGATCTGCAGCTCAGCATCATAGGTTCGAGCGACAGCGTCACTGTCAGCAACTGGTATTCCGGCGCAGCCAACCACGTCGAAGAAATCTACGCCGGAGGCAAGAAGCTGCTGGACACAAATGTGGACAAGCTCGTCAGCGCCATGGCCGCATTCAGCCCTCCTGCCGCAGGTCAGACCAGTTTGTCGGCCAACATGCAAGCCGCCCTGCAGCCGATGATTGCGGCGAACTGGACCGCTGCGTGATCTTCCACCAGGTCCGTGGGGCGCCGTCATCGCCTGAGCGGGCGCCCCATGGGCTGGTGAACAAGTGCATCGCACGGTGTTGAGCGATTGACGCCGGCCAAGGCAAGACCTGCCCCGTACGTGGGCAAGCTGGTCGGCGTCATTGCTCCAATAGTTAAAGGCCCCTTCTTATGAAAACCGCGACCTACCGCCGTTCCGTCACCGATGCGCTGAGCAGCATCGAAACCTCGCCTGATACGGCGCCACCCGACAGTCTCGGTGACTGGTTTTTTTGGGGAAACTCCTTTGGCCGCGACTTTCACAACGACACCATGATCGGTCTCGCCAATACCGATACCGTGGACTATTCGAGGCTGGCGAAAGGAACCTCCATAGTGGCCAGTCTGGCCACAGGAAAGGTCGACAAGGTCATCACCGGCGCGGTCATCGACTTTGTTGCGCAGAAAGGGAGGTATGTCCGCATCTATCACACCAACGAGGTGGAGGCCGTGCTGCTGGATGAACTGAAGGTGCTCGCGGGGGGTGTCGATGTGGCCCTCGGCAAGCCGCAGGTGCGTGGCGGTGATGAGCCCGATCCCTCCCGAACCGCTTATAAGCCAATCAAGTTCTACATTGAACTGGATCTTGGGGTGTCCTACAGCATCAATTTTCTCACCCTGCGCGGGAGTGTGTTTTTGCCTGCCAACGGCAATGACCTGCGGGTGTATGTGTCGAACAAGCCCTTCCTCAATTTGTCCACGACTTACGACACGCTGGCGGCCGACTCCACCGTGGCGCGGTCCGATGTGGGCAACACAAGCACGACCAGCACCGAGACCACCGATACGCTGAGCCGCATCGAGAACCTGGTCGGCACGGCGATGGGCGACAGCCTCACGGGTGATGACAAGGCCAATACCTTGTCTGGCGGTGACGGCGAAGATATCCTGGCTGGTGGTGCGGGCAACGACGTCCTCAACGGCGGCAATGGTGATGACGTGATTCGGCAGGATATGGGTCGGTATACCGATATGCTGAGCGGCGGCAACGGTACTGACACTGTGGACTACAGCGCCAACGGTATGGCCGGCAGCATCGATGCCGATCTGACCACCGGCAAAGTCGCCAAGGTCTTCGCCGGCACGAGTATGAACGTCGGTACTATGGGTCGCTACATTCGCATCTATCACACCGATGCAGCGAGTACGACCCAAGCCCTGACGCTGACCGGGTTGAAGGTGTATTCCGGCGGCGTTGACGTGGCCAGCGGCAGGCCAAGCGTGGTGGGCGCTGATGGCGGTGGCGTGGGCGGCGGGTCCTACAACAATCCCTGGGCGCTGACCGACACCGCCGTGGGCGGAGCCTGGAACGGCGGAACCAGGTCCAGCACAAGCAATCTGGCAAATGTGACCGGAAGCAAACCCTATATCGAGCTCGACCTGGGCAGCGTTCAGGCCGTCGATTCGGTCACCCTGTGGGGGCACACCAACGCTCCGGCCAACAGCAACAACCTGCGGGTCTATGTCTCAAGCACGGCATTCGTTTTATCGGCCACAGCCTATGCCAGCCTGGCGGCCAAGCCCGCCGTGGCGCGGGTTGATGTGCCGGTGGTGGCCACGATTGCCTCTACAAATTTCACCGACACGCTGACCAGCATCGAGAACCTGGTCGGCACGGCGCTGGATGACACCCTCACGGGCGACGGCGGGGCTAACGCGTTGTCCGGTGGTGCAGGCAGCGACGTGCTCAAGGGCGGAGCTGGTGGTGACAACCTGGCGGGAGGTGCCGGCAATGACACCTTGGATGGCGGTTCTGGAAATGACCTCCTGAGCGGCGGTATGGGTACTGATAGCGTCAATGGAGGAGACGGCGACGACGTGATCGCGCAGACCATGGAGAGGAATGGCGAAACGCTGATCGGTGGCGCGGGCATCAACACGGCGGATTACAGCGGCAACGGTGTGGTCGGCAGCATCGATGCCAATCTAGTCACCGGCAAAGTCGCCAAGGTCTTCGCCGGCACGAGTGTGAACGTCGGTACGATGGGTCGCTACATTCGCATCTACCACACCGGCGCGGCGAATGTGACCCAAGCCCTGACGCTGACCGGGTTGAAGGTGTACTCCGGTGGCGTTGACGTGGCAAGCGGTAGGCAAAGCGTGGTGGGCGCTGACGGCGGTGGCGTGGGCGGCGGCTCCTACAACAATCCCTGGGCGCTGACCGACACCGCCGTGGGCGGGGCCTGGAACGGCGGAGTGAGGCCCAGCACAAGCAATCTGGCAAATGTGACCGGAAGCAAACCCTATATCGAGCTCGATCTGGGCAGCGTTCAGGCCGTCGATTCGGTCAACCTGTGGGGGCACACGAACATTCCCGCCAACAGCGACAACCTGCGGGTCTATGTCTCACGCGCTGCATTCGTTTCATCGGCCACCACCTATGCCGACCTGGCGGCTAACGACGCGGTTGCGCACATGGATCTGGCCGCAGTGGACGTGACCGCCACCAGCACCTACACCGACACGCTCTCAGGCATCGGGAATGTGATTGGCACGGCGCTGGCCGACAACATCATGGGGGATGGCAATGCCAATACGCTGTCCGGCGGGGCGGGCAATGACACGCTGGCTGGCGGAACAGGCTCGGATACCTATCTCTTCGGTCGCGGAGACGGCGCAGACGTGGTGGGGGAAAGCGACGCGACTGTCGGCAACAAAGACGCGCTGCGCTTCGGGCCGTCTATTGGCGTGGGTCAAATCTGGCTGAGCAAGGTCAACGCCGGCAAGGATTTGCAGTTCGGCATCATCGGTTCGAGCGATAGCATCACCGTGAGCAACTGGTATGTCGGCTCAGCCAACCATGTTGAAGAAATCTACGCCGGAGGCAAGAAGCTGCTGGACACAAATGTGGACAAGCTGGTCAGCGCCATGGCTGCATTTAATCCGCCCGCCGCCGGGCAGACCGTCCTGCCCGCCAATATGCAAATCGCCCTTCAGCCAGTGATTGCGGCGAACTGGACCGCGGCCTGATGAGCAAAGGCGCCCGCACCATGTAAGTGGTTTTGCGAAAACCGGACACAGCCCGCACCTGGCCGAGGGTGCGGGCTGGCCGTGCAATGCCAATGCCAAAGCGGCTGTGGACATCAACTCGATGCTGCATGACAGGCGCAAACACCGATGCTATCTGTGGGAGAACCACGGGGCCATGATTGTTCCGCAGCTCCTTGGTTTCCTCCTCGCCCCCAGCTGAATTGCGTGTGGATCAGCCTCTTTTGATGGCCAATCAACTTTTTTTTGAAGAACCCAACATGGATTGTCCACGGGAAGACTATCTCTGAATTCTTGGAGATGGATGTAGATAAGCTGAATGGACTCCTTTGCATTCTCCCTGCATTCATAACTATCAAGATTCCCATGATCTCCCTTCCTTGCAGTCCAGTCGCCCACGTGGCTGGCGTTCGAAACTATGTGATGAAAAGGCGGAGGAGTCCATGCGTCTCTCGCGGTGCGGAGCGTCACCTTTGGTCCAGCCATTCGGCTCGATTTGCGGGTTGCCGAACAAGTAAGTTGTTCCCTGATTTGGGTGTCGAAGAATGAACGCGGCCAGCTTCACCGATTTTGCAGAAAGGGTCGCGGTCGCCGCGTCCACTTTTGCCCTGGTCCTGCTGTCTTCGTTCGCCTGCTCAGAAGTGAGCGCCCAGACGGAAATCGCCGCGACGGTACTGCGGGCTGATGACGATCAGCGCATTCGTCTTAACCTGACCGCTCTTTGCGCCACTTGCGAAGCCTTGTATGCGCAAGCCGGCCAAACAAATCAGCCTCCTTCTTTCAGAACAAGCTTGGGATTTCGCCAGCTGCTGCAGTTGGCCGTCGACGCCCACCCCAGCGTGACTAGCGCGCGCTTCGAGCAGCAATCCGCGCAGAGCATGATCGAGGCCGCACGCCAGCAGTTTCTGCCTACCCCCGGTGTGCAAACCGACTCACTGTCGGGGCGCAGCGCCACCACCTTTCGCCTGACCCAGCCGCTGTGGACGGGCGGCAAGCTCACGGCTGACCTTCGCCTGTCCGAGCTGCGTGAACTGCGTTCTCGCGAGGCCATTACAGAAGCCCAGATCACCTTGGCGGCACGAGCGACGGGGATTATGCAGTCCTATCTTCTGAACTCCGGACGCCGCATTGCGCAGGAGCGCAACGTCGAGACGCTCAACGACCTGCTGCAGATGATCGAGCGACGCAGCCGGGCGGAAGTTTCCGCCACGTCCGACGTCAACATGGTGCAAACACGGCTTGCACAAGCCCGGGCCGATCTCGAATCCTTCCGCGCGCTTGAGAACTCCGCTCTGGCCCAGCTGGGCAGCATCATCGGCCGGCCCTTGCAGCCCGGTGCGCTTGAGTTGCCCGTCGCGCCGCCGCGGCCGCCTATGCTTGCCCGGCTCCTTGAGCGCGCCCTGCAAGACAACCCCAATGTGCGCCTCGCCGAAATTGACGTGCGCCTGGCTGCGATCGAGGTAGACCGGGTGCGCGCCTCCATGTCGCCGACCGTGTCGCTGCGCCTGGAGCACCAGGTTGGCGAGTACCTGGGGTCCGCTGCGGCCGGCAACCGTGTTTTTGTGTCCATGCAGTACTCGCCGGGCGCGGGCCTGTCGCTGGGTTCCCAGGTCGAGGCCGCGCAGCGGCGTGTATCGGCGGTGCAGCGCACTGCCGAAGCCAGCCAGCGCGACATCTCAGAGCGTGTGGAGACCGAGTGGAACGACCTTGAATCCGCGTTACGGCGCTTGCCTGAGCTGCGGCGAAGCCGCGAAGGCGCCGCCGATGCGCTGGCCTCCAATCGCCGTCTTTTTGTGACCGGCCGCCGCAGCTGGATTGATCTGCTCAATTCCGTTCGCGAAATCGCCCAGAGCGAGCAAGCGGAGTCCGAGGCTCAAGCCAACAGCACTGGCGCCTATTTCCGTTTGGGCCTGCTGCTTGGCATACCCATGTGGTCTTTAGAAAGTGAACTTCCGTGAACGCCTCGCCTTCCATGAGCACCCCATCTTCCATCAGCAACAGCGTGTTGTGGCTGGCTCGCCGCCTGCCCGACATTGTCAAAGACTTGCGGCCCATGCAGTCGCACATGGTGTCGGAGCTCGAAGGTCGCTTGGTGGCTGCGCAGGCTACGCGAGAGCCGGGTGCGGCCCGCGAAGCTTTGCAAGGCTGTGTTGACTACGCTTTTACGTCCATGGGCGTGCGGCAAACCACCTGGGTGGAAGGCAGTGCCGCGGTCAGGCTGCCCGCTGTTGCCATCCATCCCGATATCGGCGCTTTCATCCTGCATCAGCACACTCCCGCCGGAGGCTGGCTGCTCGAAGACGCTACCGGCAGCCGGCACGTCACCGTTCTGCCCGATGGCGCGCTCTTTACCGAGATTCAGGCGAGCCATGCCTCAAGTGCGAGCTTCTACCGAACGGCCGGCGACCTGTTTCGTGGCGCATTGCGGGAAAACCGGCGTTACTTTATTCACGCGGCTATCGCCTCCGTCGTGATTAACCTGTTCGGCCTTCTCACGTCCCTGTACAGCATGCAGGTCTATGACCGCGTGATCCCTACGCAAGGCCTGTCCACGCTCTATGCACTGACGGCCGGGGTTGCGATGGGCATCCTGCTGGAGCTGGTCGCCAAGTTCGCGCGCGCCACCATCACCGAGCACGCCATCCGGTCCATGGACCTCAACCTCTCGCACAGCATTTTCGAACGGCTGCTGCGTGTGCGCATGGATCAATTCCCCGCCAGTGTCGGTACCTTGTCTGCGCAGTTGCGCAGCTACGAGATGATCCGCTCCTTTGCCTCGTCGGTCACGCTCTACCTGCTTGTTGACACTCCCTTCGCGGTACTTTTCCTGATCGTCATCTACCTGCTGGGCGGGCCCCTGGTGGCAGCGGTGCCCGTGACCTTCTTTATCGTTGCATTGATAGTCGGTTTCCTGTTTCGTAGCGGCATGGAGCGCCATGCGCTTTCCGGCCAGGCGGCCTCCAATCGCAAGCTGGGCCTGCTGGTTGAAACGGTTGAAAGTGCCGAAACCATCAAGGCCAGTGGTGCCGGCTGGCAGTTCCTCGCGCGCTGGAATGGCCTCACCCGTATCAACATCGATGAAGACATGCACCTGCGCCACCTGGGCGACTCGGCCAGCTACTACGCTGGTTTCCTGCAGCAGATCAGTTACGCCCTGCTGGTTGCAACCGGTGCATACGTCGCCTCCACTTCCACCTCGCTGACCTCAGGCGGCATCATCGCCTGCTCCATCATTTCCGGTCGCGTATTGACCCCGGCCGGCATGTTGCCCGGCTTGATGGTCCAGTGGGCCAACGCCAAATCGGCGATGCGCAGCCTCTCGAATATTTTCAAACTGGAGCAAGACAACCATGAAGTCGAGCGACCCATGGTCATCGATCGTCTGCGCGGCGAAGTGACGATACACAACCTCGAGTTTGGTTACCGAGGCCATGCCACGGTTTTGCAACTGGAAAGCCTGCACATTGCGCCCGGTGAAAAAATCGGTTTGCTCGGGGCTGTTGGCAGCGGGAAAAGTACTTTGCTCAAGCTCTTGTCGGGCATGTATATGCCTTCCAAGGGTCGTGTTTCGTTCGACGGCGTCGACCTGCAGCACATCTCCCGGCCTCATCTGAGCGACCGGCTGGGTTACCTGCCGCAAGATGTGCGCCTGTTTGCCGGTACCTTGCGCGACAACCTCACCACGGGCATTGTCGGCAAGACCGAACAACACCTGCTTGCCGCATGCGAGCTCACCGGCCTGAGGCAAGTGATCGCTGCACATCCCAAAGGACTGGATATGCCCATTGCAGAAGGCGGTACAGGTGTGTCAGGGGGGCAAAAGCAGTTGATCGCCCTGACGCGCATGATTCTGTCCGAACCCGACACGTGGCTGCTCGATGAGCCTACGGCGTCCATGGATGAGTCCCTCGAAAGCCGAACCATCGCTGCGTTGCGTGCTGCCGTTCAGGTTGACCAGACGCTGATTCTGGTCACGCATAAACCCGCCTTGCTGCAGCTGGTGGATCGATTGGTCATTCTTTCGCCGACAGGCGTTGTGATGGATGGGCCCAAGGCGCAAGTGCTGCAGCAGCTTGCAGCCCGTTCCCGTCCCACGCCTGTGCCCACACCTCCGTCTGCAACTGCACCTGCACCTGTATCTGCACCTGCACCCACCGTTCGTTCCGGTGCGCCCTTGGAAGCCGTCGCATGAAATCCTCGCATCCCAAGCCGCCATCCCTGCGCTCGGCGCAACGCATCATCGCGCTGCTCATCCTCATATTTTCGAGCTTTGTGGCATGGAGCCTATGGTTCGACGTCGAACAGATCGCGCGCAGCAATGGCCAGGTTATTGCCAGTTCCCGCACCCAGCTTGTCCAGGCCACCAACGATGGTGTGATCGAAAAGTTCCTGGCGCGCGAAGGCGGCCATGTCAAGAAGGGCGACATCCTTGTCATGCTAGAGCGCGAGCAAGGGCTTGCATCACTCAGCGACAGCCGTGCCAAGGTGGCAGCCCTCAAAGCCGCCCTGGTCCGCCTGCATGCCGAAGTCCTGGGCCGGCCGCTGGTGTTTCCGCCTGAGGTGCAAAAATTTCCGGCCTTCGTCAGCAACCAGACCGAACTCTTCCAACGTCGCCAGCGCGCGGTGAACCAGGAGGCGGCCGCATTGCAGTCCATGCTGCAATCCACACGCGAAGAGCTCAGCATCAGTGAGCCCCTGCTCAAGAGCGGCGACATCTCGCGCGTTGAAATCATTCGCCTGAAAAAACAGGTCGCGGAGCTCGAAGGGCAGATCACCAACCGGCGCAACAAATACTTCCAGGATGCCCAGGCGGAGATGACCAAGGCTGAAGAAGATCTGGCAACCCAGGAGCAAGTGCTCGCTGATCGCGCCACGACTTTTGAACGGACCGAGATCCGCGCCCCTGCCGATGCTACCGTACGCAACATCCGCTTTACGACTTTGGGCTCTCGCGTCAAGGCTGGTGATGTCGTCATGGAGCTCACACCCAGTGGCAGCGATCTCATCGTGGAAGGCAAATTCAAGCCAGCCGATATCGCCGGTATTCATGTGGGGCAGCCTGCCACTGTGAAGCTGGACGCTTACGATTATTCGATTTACGGCACGTTGTCGGGCACCGTGAAATATGTCAGCGCTGATACCCTTACCGAAGAAACACGGGCCGGCGAAAACATCTACTACCGCGTGCAGGTGCAGCTCGATCCGGTGCAGCGGCACCACGTCGCCGGACACAAGTCAGTCGAAGTCCAGCCCGGCATGACCGCGAGCATCGACGTCCGCGGCAACAGCCATTCAATTTTCCGTTACCTCACCAAGCCCATCACCAAGACTTTTTCAGAAGCCTTTTCCGAGCGTTGATCGACCCGTTTTCCCTCTAATTTGCTGTCACAGGAGATTTGTAATGAACCAGAAGCCCACTCAAGCGGACACCACCATTGCCGCCAATTCCACATCGACCCGCGGAGAGCTCCCCATAGCGGTCTCTGCCGCGCCAACACCTGTTCCGCAGCAAGCTGCTGCCGACAAGCCGGTAACAACGGCCAAGCCTGCGACCGCTGGCAAGGTTCCAGTTCCCAACGCCGCCGCTGCTATCCAGCTCGAACAGGAGGCCGCCGCCGGCCAGAACCGACAGGCTGCCGACAAAATGCTGCGCAAAAAGCGTGCGGGTGAATCCGGGAGCGATCAGAGTGCTGAATCATCAGTCGACGTGTCTTATGAAGTAGCTGCAGCCGACACCACCGGCTCCGCCGCCACGCCGGCCGTAGATGCGGCGAACGCCACCAAAGCGGCGGAAAAGGGAGACTCCACGTCCACCGCTCCGGCGGATACGGCGTGGCTTCCCTTCCTCGGTGGAGGGCTGGGCGTGGCCGCCATAGGCGGGGGTGGGGGCGGTACCGCCGCCGCCGCTGCTGTCGGTGCCGGTGGTGGTGCTGCCGCGAGCACGAGTTCTGCTTTGAGCATATCCGCAGTCGCCGGCCCTGTTGTCGCCGCGCTTAACTACAAAATTTACGACGCCCACGGCAACCTGGTGGCCTCTGGCCTGACCGATACCAGCGGCAAAGTCACCCTCAATCTCAGCACCACTTACGCAGGCCAGGCGCTGCTTGTCGAACTGAGCGATGCCAACGGTAGTGCCGCCGATTACCGCGATGAAGCCACCAATGCCTTGGTAAGCCTGGGCAGCACCGTGTTGCGCGCTGCCGTCGTTGCAACGGGTGCGGCCACCCAAAGCATCACGGTCACTCCGCTCACCGAGCTTGCGGTGGAAGAAATGGGTATCACCACCCACGCTGCCACGGCTTCTGCCGCCACGGTGACCGCCACCAATGCGTCGGTCAGTGGGGCCCTGAGTCTGGCCAACATTCTCGGCGCCGTCACCACCGTGTTGAGCGCCAATTACGTGGAGTCTGACGGCCTGAGCGGCGCAGAATTGCAGGCCCAGTTGTTGGCGAAGGTCTCCGGCCTGGATGTCATATACGGCAGTACGGCTGCCACGCTCAGCGTGCTGAAAGCCGCCATGGACATCGCCGACCCTGTCCTGCGATCGTCCACCGTAGAAACTTTGTTAAATGAGGGAGCCGCAAGCTTTGAGGCCGGCGTTAACAGTGGTCTAGCCACGCTGCTGCTCGCACCAACGCTGGCCATCACCGACAGCGTGGCCTCCGGACCCGCCAACTCGGCGGTTACCTATACTTTCACCTTCAGTGAGGCTGTCACTGGTTTTGACGCGGCTGACATCACTGTGACCAACGGCACCAAAGGCGCGTTCACCCCCCTTAGCGCGACGGTCTATGAGCTGGTCGTCACTCCAACCGCTGGCGCGGAAGGCGCGGACATTGGCGTCAGCGTCAATTCAGGCACGGCTGGCATCGGCTACCAAGGCACTTTGACCACCAGCATTGCCAAAGTGGCGGCTGCCCAAGCCTACGACACCGTAGCCCCCACGACCACCATCGCCACTGCAGGCTTTTCAGACGACACCGGCACCGCCGGCGACTTCAACACCGCGACGGCCGCACAGATTATCTTCGGCACGCTGAGCGCCAATATGGTGGCCGGCGAGATCGTGGAAGTTTCCATCGACAATGGCGCAAGCTGGAGCACGGCCACCACAACAGTGGGCGATAACAACTGGTCGCTGGCTGCCACCCTCGTGGCTAGCGACACCCTGCAAGTGCGCGTCACGGACACGGCTGGCAACTCCGGTGCCGTGTTTTCTCAGGTCTATGTGCTGGACGCCGTTGCACCAGCCGCGCCGACTATTGACTTGGTCGCCACGGACGATATCGTGAACGCGTCCGAACAGACGGCAGTCATTACGGGCACCAATGAAGCAGGCGCCACGGTGGCGCTGGACTTGGGTGGCAACACCCGCGCGGCGACTGTCACGGGTACGACCTGGAGCTATGCCCTCACAGCCGCCGACATCGCAGCTATGGGTGAGGGTGCGGAGACACTCTCCGTCACCCAGACCGACGCGGCCGGCAACGTGAGCACGGCCGGAACGCGCGCCGTCACGGTGGACACGCTGGCGCCCACGGCGCCGACCATAGACGCGGTGGCCACAGACGACATCGTCAACGCATCAGAGCAAACTGCCACCATCAGCGGCACCAACGAAGCAGGCGCCACGGTGGCACTGAGCCTGGGGGGCAACACCCGGGCAGCCACAGTGACGGGCACGACCTGGAGCTATGCCCTCACAGCCGCCGACATCACCGCCATGGGCCAGGGTGCGGAGACACTCTCCGTCACCCAGACCGACGCGGCCGGCAACGTAGGCACTGCTGGTACCCGCGCCATCACTGTCGACACGCTGGCGCCCGCCGCTCCCGTAATCGACCTGGTTGCCACGGACGACATCGTCAACGTCAGCGAGCAGACCGCTGCTATCACGGGAACGAACGAAGCGGGCGCCACGGTGGCGCTGAGCCTGGGTGGCAACACCCGCGCGGCGACGGTCACGGGCACCACCTGGAGCTACACCCTCACTGCTGCAGACATCACCGCCATGGGCCAGGGCGCGGAGACCCTCTCCGTCACCCAGACTGACGCGGCCGGCAACGTGAGCACGGCCGGAACGCGCGCCATCACTGTCGACACGCTGGCGCCCGCCGCCCCCGTAATCGACCTGGTTGCCACGGACGACATCGTCAACGTCAGCGAGCAGACCGCTGCTATCACGGGAACGAACGAAGCGGGCGCCACGGTGGCACTGAACCTGGGCGGCAACACCCGCGCGGCGACTGTCACGGGTACGACCTGGAGCTACACCCTCACCGCCGCTGACATTGCAGCCATGGGCGAGGGCGCGGAGACCCTCTCCGTCACCCAGACCGACGCGGCCGGGAACGTGAGCACGGCCGGAACGCGCGCCATCACTGTCGACACGCTGGCGCCCGCCGCCCCCGTAGTCGACCTGGTTGCCACGGACGACATCGTCAACGCTAGCGAACAGACGGCAGCCATCACGGGAACGAACGAAGCGGGCGCCACGGTGGCACTGAGCCTGGGTGGCAACACCCGCGCGGCAACGGTCACGGGCACCACCTGGAGCTACACCCTCACTGCTGCAGACATCACCGCCATGGGCCAGGGTGCGGAGACGCTCTCCGTGACCCAGACCGACACGGCCGGCAACGTAAGCACTGCTGGTACCCGCGCCATCTCGGTGGACACGCTGGCGCCGACCGCGCCGACCATCAGTGCAGTCGCCACGGACGATATCCTCAACGCGTCCGAACAGAGCGCTGCCATCACGGGAACGAACGAAGCGGGCGCCACGGTGGCGCTGAGCCTGGGCGGCAACACCCGCGCCGCGACTGTGACGGGAACCACCTGGAGCTACACCCTCACCGCTGCGGACATCACCGCTATGGGCCAGGGTGCCGAGACCCTCTCCGTGACCCAGACCGATGCGGCTGGTAATGTGAGCCCGGCGGGCACACGAAACATTACGGTAGACACGCTGGCGCCTGCCGCACCGGTGATCAACGCCGTGGCCACGGACGATGTTGTCAATGCGTCCGAACAGACGGCGGTCATAGGCGGCACAAATGAGGCTGGCGCCACCGTGGCGCTGAGCCTGGGCGGCAACACCCGTGCGGCGACTGTGACGGGAACGACCTGGAGCTACACCCTTACGGCCGCCGATATCACCGCCATGGGCCAAGGCGCTGAGACCCTCTCTGTGACCCAGATCGACGCGGCTGGCAACGTTAGCCCGGCGGGTACCCGTGCCATTTCGGTGGACACCCTGGCACCCACCGCGCCGACCATCAGTGCAGTCGCCACGGACGACATCGTTAACGGCAGCGAACAGACCTCTGTCATCACGGGCACCAACGAAGCCGGCGCCACAGTCGCGTTGAACCTGGGCGGCAACACCCGCGCGGCGACTGTGACTGGCACCAGCTGGAGCTACATCCTCACGGCTGCTGACATCACTGCCATGGGCCAGGGCGCGGAGACCCTCTCTGTGACCCAGACCGACGCAGCCGGCAATGTGAGCACTGCCGGTACCCGCGTCATCAGCGTGGACACGCTGGCGCCGACCGCGCCGACCATCAGTACGGTCGCTACGGACGACATCATTAACAGCAGCGAGCAGGCGGCAGTCGTCAGCGGCACTAACGAAGCCGGCGCTACGGTGGCGCTGAGCCTGGGCGGCAACACCCGCGCGGCGACGGTCACGGGCACGACCTGGAGCTACACCCTCACCGCCGCTGACATCACCGCCATGGGCCAAGGTGCGGAGACGCTCTCCGTCACCCAGACCGATGCAGCTGGTAATGTGAGCACGGCCGGTACCCGCGCCATAAGCGTGGACACCGTGGCGCCTACGGCACCCGCGATCAGCACGGTCGCCACGGACGACATCGTCAGCGCGTCCGAACAGACGGCAGCCATCACGGGAACGAACGAAGCCGGCGCCACGGTGGCACTGAGCCTGGGTGGCAACACCCGCGCAGCGACGGTCACGGGCACCACCTGGAGCTACACCCTGACTGCCGCCGACATCACCGCCATGGGTCAGGGCGCGGAGACGCTCTCTGTGACCCAGACCGATGCGGCCGGCAACGTAAGCACTGCTGGTACCCGCGCCATCTCGGTGGACACGCTGGCGCCCGCCGCGCCCGCAATCAACCTGGTGGCTACGGACGACGTCGTCAATGCCGGCGAACAAACCTCCTCCATCACGGGAACGAACGAAGCGGGTGCCACAGTGGCGCTGAGCCTGGGCGGCAACACCCGTGCAGCGACCGTTACGGGTACCACCTGGAGCTATGCCCTCACCGCGGCCGACATCACCGCCATGGGCCAGGGCGCGGAGACGCTCTCTGTGACCCAGACCGACGCGGCCGGCAACGTGAGCACGGCCGGTACTCGCGCCATCTCGGTGGACACCGCAGCGCCGACCGCACCCGTGATCAACGCCGTGGCCACGGACAACATCATCAGCGCCAGTGAACAGACGGCTGCCATCAGCGGCACGAATGAGGCAGGCGCCACGGTGGCGCTAAGCCTGGGTGGCAACACCCGCGCGGCGACGGTCACAGGCACCACCTGGAGCTACACCCTGACCGCTGCCGACATCACCGCCATGGGCCAGGGCGCGGAGACACTCTCCGCCACCCAGACCGATGCGGCCGGCAATCCAAGCACGGCCGGTACCCGTGCCATCACGGTGGACACCGTCGCGCCAGTCGTCACCAGCACATCCGTGAACGCAGCCGAGAACGGCACGGCCGTTGCCACCCTGGCAGCTACCGATGCGAGTGCCGTCACCTGGAGTACCACCTTGGCCGGCACGGACGCAGCGCTCTTCTCGCTCACCAGCGGCGGCGTGCTCACCTTCAACGCCGCCAAGAACTACGAGGCCCCCGACGACGCCGGCGCCAACCGCGTCTACGACCTGACCGTGCAAGCAACAGACGCCGCCGGCAACAGCACCAGCCAGGCCATCACCGTCAACCTCACCAACGTCAACGAAGCACCCACCGTCACCGCCCCCACCGCAGACAGTTCAACCGGCGTGGGCCAGAGCATGACCGCTATCAACGCGGGCGTCGCCTTCACCGACCCCGACGTGGGCGCCCCCGCCTTCAACACCCTGAGCTACAGCTTCTCCGGCGCCCCGGCCGGTGTCAGCATTAACGCCAGCACCGGTGTCATCAGCGGCACGCCTACCGTGATTGGCAGCTATAACATCACCGTCACCGCGAGCGATGGAACCAATTCGGTCAATGACCAGTTCGTTCTGGATGTCGTCAACGCGCCTGTTGCGCCCGCTTTGAACGCCAGCCAGACTCTGGACAACGTCACCAACCTGGACGTGACCTCCGCCCTGGTCATTGGCTTCGACCAGACGGTGAGCCTGAACAGCACCGGCACCCAGCACATCAAGATCTTTGACGACATGGGCACCTCCGGCTGGACGCTCACCAACACCACCACCGGCGAGACCAAGCAGGACACCTTCGACAACG
>Ga0065165_1000697_pt1 | contig 48010 bp, 41 predicted proteins | sample AraplaMF_Cvi_mMF_FD_63813 | JGI IMG/M metagenome (GOLD analysis project Ga0065165, IMG submission 63813) | Arabidopsis root microbial communities from the University of North Carolina, USA - plate scrape MF_Cvi_mMF (version 2) (version 3) | ecosystem: Host-associated > Plants > Roots >...
TGGGGGCAGGAGCGAAGCGACTGGGGGGCTTAAGACTAAGCCGGTCCCGGGCGAAGGGCCGCCCCGAGCCCAGGGACGCGCCCCTTGGGGGCAGGAGCGAAGCGACTGGGGGGCCTTAGAGCCCTGCGACGTTGGTGGGGGTGCCGCCGAAGCGCTTGACCAGCGTCGCGTAGTAGGGCGATTGGCGCAGCTGCGCGTACTTCGCCTCTGCGGCTTCGCGGCGGGCGATATCGTAGCCGTAGGACTCCGACTGCTCGACGGCGGCGAGGCCGGACTCGCGATAAATCTGCAGGTCCGCCAGCACTTCTGCACGGCTCACGGCACTGGCAGTATTCACCGGCTGGGTGTGCGGATTGTCGTTGGCCATGGCATTGCCGCCCAGGGCCGCCACGGAAGCGAAAACGACGGAAGCGATGATGTTCTTGGTGCTCATGATGATTCCTTTCAAATTCAGCCTCAGGGCTTTTCGCGAAGGGCTTGAGCGGTTTCGACGGGTCGAAATTGATTTGTCGATGGCGTAACGATAGAGGATTAGGGTTGTCCCTTAAATCCATTCTTGTGCAACACACCGTTGAACCAATTGGAATAATTGGGCCCCCCAGTCGCTTCGCTCCTGCCCCCAAGGGGCGCTGTCCGTTGGTCAGGGGGACCCTGACCAAGGACGTGGCTGGAGGGGGCGGGCCTCGGGGAGGCCCTTACTCAGGCCGGGAGCTGCGGGCGAATGGTGTTGGGGGGGGCGACAGTTGCGGGGTGCGCCCAGCGTTCGTGTCGGCTCGGCGCTTGCCAGCAGCGCTCATAGCGAAAGAGTAGGCTTGCCGCCATGAATACCGAGAACAGCTCAAGCACCCTGCCAGCCGGACGCGCCGCCGTCCCGGGGCACTACACGCCGCATGAGAAACGCGACCGCATCCTGGCGATCGTGGGCGCTTCCTCCGGCAACCTGGTGGAATGGTTCGACTTCTACGTCTACGCCTTCACCTCCATCTACTTCGCCCACGCCTTCTTCCCCAAGGGCGACCCCGTCGCGCAGCAGCTCAGCAGCGCCGGCGTCTTCGCGCTGGGCTTCCTGATGCGACCCATCGGCGGCTGGCTGTTCGGCCGCATCGCCGACAAGAAAGGCCGCAAGACCGCCATGATGATCTCGGTGCTGATGATGTGCGGCGGCTCGCTCACCATCGCCCTCATGCCCACCTACGAGACCATCGGCATCATGGCGCCCGCGCTGCTGCTGCTGGCGCGCCTGTTCCAGGGCCTGTCGGTCGGCGGCGAGTACGGCACCAGTGCCACCTACATGAGCGAAGTCGCGCTGCGCGGCCAGCGCGGGTTCTATGCCTCCTTCCAGTACGTGACCCTCATCGGCGGCCAACTGCTCGCCGTGCTGGTCGTGGCCATCCTGGAGCAAACCCTGACCGACGCCCAACTGCACGAGTGGGGCTGGCGCATCCCCTTCGTCGCCGGGGCCCTCACGGCCGTGGTCGCCTTCTATCTGCGCCGGTCGCTCAACGAAACTGCCAAGGCCGAGCAACTGCAGAGCAAGACCGCAGGAACCATGCGCGAGCTTTTCAAGCATCACGGCAAGGCCTTCCTGATCGTCCTGGGCTTTACCGCCGGGGGCTCGCTGGCCTTCTACACCTACACCACCTACATGCAGAAATATCTGGTGCTGAGCGTGGGCATGGACAAGAAGGTGGCCAGCACGGTGATGCTGACGGCGCTGTTCGTCTACATGTGCATGCAGCCGCTGTTCGGCGCGCTGTCGGACCGCATCGGCCGCCGTACCTCGATGCTGCTGTTCGGCCTGCTGGGCATGCTGGCCACCTGGCCCATCCTCACGGCGCTCAAGACGGTGACCAGCCCCTATGCAGCCTTCGGCCTGATCATCCTGGCCATGGCCATCGTGAGCCTGTACACCTCCATCGGCGGCCTCATCAAGGCGGAAATGTTCCCGCCCCACATCCGCGCCCTGGGTGTGGGCCTGTCCTACGCCATCGGCAATGCCATCTTCGGCGGCTCAGCCGAGGCCACCGCCCTCTACCTGAAGACCATCAACCACGAAAGCCTGTTCTACATCTACGTCTCGGTGATGTGCGGCTTCGCCTTCCTGGTGTGCTGGCTCATGCCGGACCTGCGCAAGACCGGCTATCTGAACGAGGAGCACTGAGCCAGGCGCTCCGCACGGACGGGCTTATTGCCCGTCCCGCATGCCCTGGTGATGGCTCATGAAGAGCCTGCCGCGGAACCAGTCGTCCCAACCGCCGGCCTTGAGCCGGTCCAGCACCGGCCCCTTGACCTCGCTCAGGTCCAGCCGGCGCCCCTGCCTGGTCAGTGCATCGTGCAGGTCCTTCAGGGCACTCAGGCCGCTGAAATCGATGCTGTTGACCGGAGACATCTGCAGCAGCACGCGGCGGGTACCCGGGTGGGTGTCCAAATGGGCCTGGACCACGTCCGCCAGGCTGCGGCCGTTCAGGAACAGCAGGCTTTCGTCGATGCGCAGCCCCAGCACCTGCGGGTCCAGCTCCACCTGATAGCGCTCGACATTGCGGTAGTGCTCGGTGCCCGGGATCCGCCCGACCAGTGCGACATGAGGCCGTGCACTGCGCTTGAGCAGCAGCGCAATGGCGCCCAGCACGCCAAGGCCCAGGGCGGCCGTGATGCTCACCCCAAGCACCAGCAGCGTCACCGCCACCATCAGCAGCGCCTCGGACCGGTCATAGCGCCACGCCTCCCGGTAAGGCTGCCAGGACAGCCCCGACAACACCGCCACGATGATGCTGGCCGCCAGCACCGGCTTCGGACACCAGGCCAGCACCGGCGAGAGGGTCAGCAGCGCCAGGCCCATCAAGCCCGCCACGAAGACGCCTGTCATGCGGGTTCGGCTGCCGGCATCGCTCATCAACACACTGCGCGAAAAACTGGCTGCGGCCGGCATGCCGCCGGTCAACGCGGCCGCCAGATTGGCGCCCGCCAGTCCCATCAGCTCCCGGCGCGGGAACACGCGCTGGCCCACGCGCCGCGCCAGCGACTCCGCCACCGCGAGGCTGGAGACATAGCCCAGCAAGGCGATCAACGCGGCGCCGGGCAGCATGGCGGTCCAAAGGGCCGGGTCCTGCCGAGGCACGGTCAGATGCAGGGACAGCGGCGGCAAGGTGCCCACCCGCGCCACACCGCGCGGATCAAACGCCCAGCAGGCCGCCACACCCGCCAGCAGCACGCCCAGGGGCGCCAACCGTGCCGGCAATCCCTTGGGCAACTGCCGGACGCCCACCAGCGCGAGCAGCGCCACGCCGCCAAAGAGGGCGCTGAGGCCCTGCCAGTCAAAGCCGTGCGCCTGGGCCGATTGCCACAAGGCCGGCAAGGTGGCTCCCGAAGCCAGGGCGCCCAGCAGGACGGGCAGCTGGCTCGCGGCAATGGCCAGTGTGGCGCCCGTCTCGAAGCCGTGCAGCACCGGCACGGACAGCAGCGCCGCCAGCGCGTCCAGCCGCAGCAAGGCCGCCGCGCCCAGCAGCACGCCGACCTCGGCCGCCAACACGAGCGCCGCCTCGCTGGGGCTCACCCCGGCAGGCGCCAGTTGCAGCGTCTGCAGGATCATCAAGGCCAGCACCGCGACCGGACCGATATTGAGGAAGGGGCTGGACCCGAGCGCCGCATACAGTAGCGGCGGCAACAAACTGGCGTACAGGCCCACCTGGGGCGGCAGTCCCGCAAGCAGGGCGTACGCCAGGCTTTGCGGGATCAGCAGGACGCTGACCACCAGCGCGGCCACGAGGTCGTCCTTCAGGCAGGACTGGACATAGTCGTGCACGCGCAGGCGCAAGGGATGCCGATCGTCGTTCAGGGGCATGGCAACGGCGCGGGGGCCAACTGGGAAGGCGCGCGGCAGTATAGGCGGCGTGAGATGGCGGCCCCGCCTTTGCGGCCGCTCACGCCGGCTGCTCCGGACCGGGCAAGGTCTGCAACCGGACCAGCCCCGCGCTGCAGGCCGCTTCGAAATCCGCTTCGATGCGCAGCAGCGCCTGCAGGTCCTCGGCCTGCACCGACACAATGCCGTGGGCGCGGTTGCGCCCCTGCGACTTGGCGGTGTAGAGCGCCATGTCTGCCCAGTTGACGGCCTGCTCCCAGTGCTGCGTCAACGGCACGGGCGCCAGGGGGAAATGGGCGAAACCCACCGAGATCGTGACGGGCAGCGCCCCCGCAGCCGTCGGCACAGGGGCCTGGCCGACGCCGGTCAGGAGGCGCTCTGCCAGGTGCCGAAGCGCGTCCGGCGCCACGGTGCGGGCAAAGACCAGGAACTCCTCTCCGCCCCAGCGCACGACCAGGTCTTCCGCCCGGACCGCCTCGCTGATGCGACGGGCGACCTCCCGGATCACGGAATCACCGGCGGCATGGCCGTGGCGGTCGTTGATGTGCTTGAAATGGTCGATGTCGATCATCAGCAGGGCGCCAACGAAGGCATCGCCCGCATGGCGCTCCATCACTGACAGGAAATGCCGGCGGTTGGCCAGGTTGGTCAGCGGGTCCCGTTCGCTCTGGGCCCGCAGCAGGCTCTGGTTGGCCTTCAGGCGCTTGTTGGTGTCACGCACCCGCACCAGCATCACGCCCATCAGGATGATGGACAGGCCCATCAGCACTGCCAGCCCCAGGCCGACGAACTGGGCCAACCGGCGGTTGGTGAGTTCCTGGCCGGCGAGCGCCTGCTGGCGGCGAGCCAGCTCCAGGTCACGCTGACGCGCTTCGCTGTCGTACTTGAGAGCCAGTTGCCGAAGCGCGGATTCGCGCTTGCGCTGGGCCGTCTCCGCACTCAGGCTGCGCTCCTCGTGATAGAGCCTCAATGCCTCCCGGGGCTGGTTCACGGCAGCATAGGCTTCGCCCAGTTCCCGCAGCTGCACGATCCGGCGAACGGCATCGTCGTCGCCCCGTGCCAGCTCGACCACCCGCGCCACCTCGCGCCGCGCCGGCTCGAACTGGCGCAGCAGCACCAGCGCCACCGAGAGGTTATGCCGCAATGTGCGCTCCAGCCGCTGGTCGCCAAACTCCAGCACCACCGGCAGCGCCTGGCGGGCCAGGGTGGCGGCGCGCGCGGGCTGATGCGAATGCATGTAGGCATCGGCCAGGCTGGCCTGCATGGAGGCCACCTCACGCCGGGCCTCGGTATGGCCTGCCAGCCGCAGACCCTGCTCCAGCGTCGCCAGCTGGGTCTTGGGGTCGTTGCGGCGTGCCGCCATGCCCGCTTCCACGATACGCAGGCGCACGGTGGCCAGCACATCTCCTTGCGCCAGCTGGAACGCCTGCGCGAGCCACTGCTGTGCGACGGCGGGCTGATCCAGTTCCTGGGCCGTCGTGGCCAACTGGCCCATGACGCTGAGGGCGGCGTAGGTGTCCGCTGCGGACTGCGCCAGGCCGAGCGCATGGTGCAGCCCCGTCTCCGCCGAGGCGAATTCACCGCGCGCCGATTGCGCCCGCGCCACGGTGCGAAGCGCGGTGTAGGTGCTGCGCCAGTCACAGGCGGCAGTGAGGCGGTAGGGCGGCTCTTGCGGGCAGCCGGGCGCCAGCGCCGTCAGCGCCTGCTGCGCCAGTTCTCCCGCCTTGACCGGTTGGCCAGCGCGCTCCTGCACTTCGGCGCGCAGCAGCAGGGCGAGCGGGCCCCCCCTGGGGCGCCGCTCAAGCACGTCGGCCATGCGGCGGGCCTCCACCATGTTGCCGGACGTCGCCTGTACGCGGCCGATGGTGTAGTCAATGCGCAGCACCTGTGCGGGCCGCGCCGCCAGGCCGCGCTCCGACTGCAGGGCGCGCAAGGCGCTCAGGGCCGCGGCGGGATCGTTGAAGCCGACCCTCTCCCATTGGGCGAGGTCGGCGTCGAGTTGCCGGTCCGCCGCTTCGTTGGCGTGCGCGCCCCCGCCAAGCAGTACGGCGGTGGCCAGCAGGGTGGTGCGGACGGCAGTGGCGGACAGGGCGGCCCATTGCACCCGGCAGCGGCGCGCACGGCTCAGCCAGGCGTCGTTCAGGCCGCGCATGCGCCGGCGCTGGCTCATGCCCGCTCCTCCAGCTGAGGCCCCAGCAGATTGATCAAGTCCACCTGGCCCTGGTGCCATGCCGATTCCATGCGGCTCGCCAGCGCGAGCAGGTCCTCTTGGTGAGGGGCCTTCATGGCCGCGACGCCGTAGGCCTTGTTCCGCCCATGCGCCTTGCTCATGTACATGACCGTGTCGACGATATCGACGGCGCGTTCCCATTCGAGCGTCAGACCAAAGGGCGCCATGGGGAAAGTGGCAAAGCCGATGGAGGCGCTGATGGGGATGGACAGCGGCCCATGGTCCACCGGCACGGCACCGATCTGGTCCAGCAGGCGCTGGCCCAGCAACCGGGCGTCGTCCGTGTTTTCCGAACGGACCAGGATGAGGAACTCCTCACCCCCCCAGCGCACCACCAGATCCTGCTCCCTGAGCACGCTGCGCAGGCGCCGGGCGACCTCGATCAGCACCGAATCACCGGCCGCATGGCCCCACTGGTCATTGATGCGCTTGAAGTGGTCGATATCCACCAGGAACAGGCTGCCGCGCAGGCCGCCGGTCTCGTCGCAGCGACTCACCACGTCCTGCTGGAAATGGCGGCGGTTGGCCAGGCCGGTGAGGGGGTCACGCTCGCTTTGCTCCCGCAGTGATGCATTGGTCTGCGCCAGGGCAGCGTTGGTCCTGCGCACGCGGCGGTAGGCCACCGCCAGCAGGGCACCGGACAACAGCACTCCGACGCCCACCTCGGCCCAGAGCTTGAGCTGGAGGTCGCGGTTCCGGATCTGCTCGGCCTTGAGGCTGTTGTCCTGGTTCAGCAAACGGATCTCGCGCTGGCGCTGTCGGTCCTCGAAACGGGCCTGCGCTTCCAGGATGGCCTTGCGCGTCTCGTCTCGCAGCACCACGTCGAAGAGCTGCCGCGAGCGGTGATACGCCTGGACCGCGCCAGCAAGGTCTTCGGCCTTTTCGAGATACGTGCCCAGTTCCAGCCAGGCGTCCGCGGTGTAGCTGCCGGCCTCGCGCTGGGCGTCCATGGTGATGGCCTGCAGGACGTCGCGCTTGCCCTCTTCCAGGCGGCGCAGGCCGATCTTCGCAATGCCCATGTTGTGGCGCGCGAGGATCTCGGTCTGGATGTCGCGGATCTGCTGGGCCAGCGCATTGGCCCGCTCGGACAGGTCCAGGGCCCGGGCGTAGTTTTCCTGACGCAGCTCGAAGTCGGCCAGGTTGCCCAGGGCCAAGGCCTGCAGAAAGCGCGACTGCGCATCGCGCGCATCCCTCAGGGCCTGCTCGCGGGCCTGCTGGATCACGGACGGATCGGCGTCCTGCGAGTGCACGATGCCGGTCATGGTGTGCACGTTGTAGAGCAGTACCGGATCCGGATCGAGCTGCGCCGCCGCCAGCGCCTCCTGCATGATGCGCTGGGCATGCTCCACCTGCTGGCCCCGGAAATAGGAGAAGGCCAGCGTGGTCTGGGCAGTCGCGGCCCGCCAACCCGCGCCCATGGCACGGGCCTGGTCAATGGCCTTGAGCACGGTTTCGACGGACGAGTCCACCTCGCCGTAATCGCCCTGGAGGTAGCCCAGCAGCAGGGTGGCCCGGAAGAGCATCCGGGGCTCAGCGGCGGCGGTGTCGAGCTCCGACAAACCCGAAAGCAGCCGGATGCCGGCGCCAAGTTGCCCGTTGTTCTTGAGCCATTGGGCCCGGGCCAACATCAAGGCCAGGGGCACCTGCGCCCGCACGGGCGACGAGGCCGGCCACGCCTTCAGCGTTTCCAGGGCCGCCTCGTGACCGGTGCGGTCGCGGATTTGGGCAAGCAACGCGGCGCGTTGGCTCAGTGCTTCCAGGCGCTGGGCGCTACCGGCCGGCAGGCGCGCTTCAAGGTCCAGCAACTGACGGATGTGTTCCTCGGGTTTGGCCAGCCCAATGCGTTCCTGCTGTTCAAGTTCGGTCACCATGGCGCGGTCCTGCACGGTGGTGTCCGGCGCGTCTGAAGGCGCCTTGTCCGTACAACCGGCCAGGCCGGCACCTGCTGTCACCAGGACGGCCATCATCCACCCACGGCCCAGGGCGCCCCACCGGCCGGCAGGCGCACGTGGCCACGAGGCCTGCGCGTCTTCGGCTCGTGAACTCCCAACCATGTCGTTTTTCTCTCTCGCTGAGGGATGTTTGTACGTCTGGTTACGGGTCACCCGCTGCCGGAGCACCGAGGTAAGCGTGCACTACTGCGCGCCGAGGCCGAATCCGATGGGAGAGGGCCCGTCAGCGCCGCGCCGGGCGTAGCACGGCATGCAGGAGGATGGCGCCGAAGGTGGCGGTGCCAATGCCGCCCAAGGACAGCCCGCCCAGGTGCAGCGTGTAGTCGCCCGTGCCGATGACCAGGGTGATGGCCGCCACCATCAGGTTGCGCGGGTCCTTGAAGTCCACCTGGTGTTCCACCCAGATGCGGGCCCCGGCCACGGCGATGAGACCGAACACGACGATGCTGACGCCGCCCATGACTGCGAGCGGAATGGCCTGGATGAGCGCGCCGAACTTCGGCGAGAAACCGAGCAGCAGGGCCATCAGGGCCGCCACGACAAACACTGCGGTGGAATAGATGCGGGTAGCCGCCATGACGCCGATGTTCTCGGCGTAGGTCGTGACGCCAGTACCGCCCGAGGCCCCGCTGATCATCGTGGCCACGCCGTCGCCGATGAAGGCTCGGCCCAGGTAGGGAGACATGTCCCGGCCCGTCATGGCCGCGACCGCCTTCAGGTGGCCAAGGTTTTCCGCCACCAAGATGAGCGCCACAGGCACGATCATCAGCATGGCCTGCGTCTCAAAGCGCGGCGCGGTGAACGCCGGCATGCCGAACCAGGCCGCCGCTTGCACGCCGCCCAGGTCGATCGGTTTGCCCAGCCCGAGGCCATTGGTCAGCAACGCATACAGCACACTGGCGGCAATCAGGCCAGCGAGGATGAGCAGGCGGCGCAGCATGCCGCGGCCATGCACGGCCACCAGCGCCACACACACGAAGGTCAGGCCCTGCATCCAGGCATCGAAGGGCGTCGGGGCCATGTTCTTGATGGGCACCGCCGCGAGGTTCAGGCCGATGACGGCGACCACCGCGCCGGTCACCACGGGCGGCATCAGCTTTTCCACCCAGCCACCGCCCACCGCCGCGACCACGATGCCGATGAGCGTATAGACCAGGCCGCACACCACGATGCCACCCAGCGCCGCGGCCAGCTGGACGTTGGGGCCGCTGCCGCCATAGCCGGTCGCCGCAATCACGACGCCGATGAACGCGAAGCTGGAGCCCAGGTAGCTGGGCACCCGCCCACCTGTAATGAAGAAGAACAGCAGTGTGCCGACGCCGCTCATCAACACGGCGACATTGGGGTTGAACCCCATCAGCAGCGGGGCCAGCACCGTCGCGCCAAACATGGCGATCACGTGCTGCAGGCCCAGCGCGAACGTCTGTGTCCAGGGCAGCCGCTCATCAGGGGCAACCGCCGTCTCGGGGCCGGCCGCCACGGGGCGCCAGCGCATCAACCATGCCATGGTCTCTACCTCAGTGAAAGAGCCACCGAGTGTAGTGAGGCGGCGCGGCGCCGCAGCCCAGGGCATTTCCCCTGCGCCGGCGACTGTGGGCCGATGCAGACAGGCTCAGCGCAGCGTCAGAACAGCACCAGATCGCGGTTGTGGCGCGGCAGCATGCGCAGCAGGCGGCGCCAGCCCAGCCAGGTGCGCCAGGCACCTCCGCCCACGATCAGGGACACAAGCAACAGGATCAGCATGATGAACTCCTTGGAAAAGTCCGCACGGGCGTGCGAAATTGGAAGGCGGCGAGGAAAGGCAGGGGCGTCCGATCGCCACCTCAAGCTTGGTAATGGTGCAAAAGTCGCTCGAAGCTGGCCCAGGCGCGCGCCGTGGCGTCGGGATTGCGCAGGAAGCGCACCTCCCGGACCAGCGCGGTGAAAAGCCCGTCCAATTCGAAGATGAGCTGGTCCAGATCCGCGTCCGGACGCAGGTGTCCGGCCTCCTGCGCCTGGATCAAGGTGCGGTGCAGAGTGGCGCGCCACCGCCGGACGCCGTCCAGCAAGCGGTCGCGCAGTTCGCCCTCCCGGTCATCCAGTTCAAAGGCGCCGGCAACATACAGGCAACTGCCTTGCGGGCTGTTCGCCCGCGCCAGCCATCCCTTGACCATGGCGTTAAGCCGAGGCAGGCCGCGCGGCTCCCGCAGGGCCGGCAGCAGCACTTCCTGCTGGAAGGTCTTCTCGAACGCATCAATCACCGCGCACTGCAGCGCTTCACGCGATCCAATGCGGGAGAACACGCCGCTCTTGGACAGGTTCAAGCGCTTGGCCACCTCGCCGACCGACAAGCTCTCAAGCCCTTCCGTGCGCGCCATCTCCAGCGCCACATCGACGATGGCGCTCTGGGTCAGCTCGCTACGGGCGGTCTTGGCGGTTTCCATGCGGCGTAATTTAGCACGAGCGTGCGGATTAGTTCGGCGGACCGCCAAGACCTTGGCGTGCGCAGGGGCACCCCCTCCAGCGAGGCCCGCTGGCGGCGGGCGCGTCGCCGGACGGCGTCCCGCAACCCGTGCCAGCGGGATCAGGCCGCAGCGGTCGCGGCCTGATCGCGTCCAGCGTAGCCGCGCGGCACCGCACCCAGAAGGTCACGCGTGTACTTCTGCTTGGGAGCGGCCAGCAGTTCCCGAGCATCCGCCTGCTCCACCACGCTGCCATGCTGCATCACGAGCACTTCGTCGGAGATGAACTTCACCACCGCCAGGTCGTGGCTGATGAAGATGTAGCTCAGCCCGAATTCATCCTGCAGGTCCTTGAGCAGGTTGAGCACCTGGGCCTGGACGGACACGTCCAGGGCTGACACCGCCTCGTCCAGCACCAGCACTTCGGGCTTCAAGGTCAGGCAACGGGCGATCGCAATACGCTGGCGCTGGCCGCCGGAGAACTCGTGCGGGTATTTGTGGAGCGCGCTGTCGTCCAGCCCGACCCGGCGCAGCAAGGCGCTGGCCGTGTCCAGCCGGGACGCATGCGAGTCGCCAATGCCGTGGATCTCCATCGGCTCCAGCAGGGTCTGGGCGATCGTGAAGCGCGGGTTGAGCGACGCATATGGGTTCTGGAACACCACCTGGATGCGCCGCCGCATCTTTTGCCAGTCGTAGCCGGACATCTTCAGCAGGTCCTTGCCTTCGAACAGCACCTCGCCCCCGGTGGGTTCATGCAGGCGCAGCAGCGTCAGGCCCATGGTCGTCTTGCCGGAGCCCGATTCGCCCACCACGCCCAGCGTATGGCCCTTGCGCAATTGGAAGTCCACGCCCTTGACGGCCTGGAACTCCTGCTTGCCGAACAGGCCGGTCTTGAAGAAGAAGCTCTTGCGCAGGCCGCGGGCTTCCAGGATCACCGGGGCGTTCGGGTCCTTGGCCTTGCCGGAGCCCTGCGCCTGGCGGCCCGCGATGTGGTCGTCGATCACCATCAGGCGCGCCGGGCTCTCCGTGAGCGACGGCCGGCACGCCAGCAGGGCCTTGGTATAGGGGTCTTGCGGCGCATGGAAGATGTCCGCCACCGGCGCCTTCTCGCGCACTTCGCCGTGCCGCATCACCACCACCTGGTCGGCAATCTCGCCCACCACGCCGAGGTCATGCGAGATGAACAGCATGCTCATGCGGTGGGTCTGCTTGAGCCGGGCCAGCAGCTCCATCACCTGCCGCTGAATGGTCACGTCCAGCGCGGTGGTGGGCTCATCGGCGATGAGCAGCTTGGGGTTGCAGGACAAGGCCACGGCGATCATCACCCGCTGCTGCTGCCCGCCAGACATCTCATGCGGATAACTGCGCAGGCGCCGCTTGGGATCCGGAATGCCCACTTCGTGCAGCAATTCCTCGGCGCGGACCGCCGCCTGCCGGCGCGACATGCCCAGGTGCTTCATCAGCGGTTCCATGATCTGGTCCGCCACCGTGAAGACCGGGTTGAGCGAACTCATCGGGTCCTGGAACACGCAGGCGATCTCCCGGCCACGCACCGCCTGCAGCTGGCGCAGGCTGGTCTTGAGCAGGTCTCGGCCCTGGAAGAGGATCTGGCCACTGCGTTCGGCGTTGTCCGGCAGCAGGTTGAGGATGGACATCGCGGTCACGCTCTTGCCCGAGCCCGATTCGCCCACCAGCGCCACCGTGCTGTTCTCCGGAATGTCGAAGCTCACGCCTTTGACCGCCAGGGCCCGCTGCACCTCACCGCGGGCCTTGCCGACGCGGAAGGCCACTTTCAGGTCTTGAATACTCAGCAACATCATCAATCTCCCGGAGGGCTCAGCGCAGCTTGGGGTCGAGCGCATCACGCAGCGCATCGGTGAACAGGGAGAAGGCCGTGACGAACACCGCCATGAACACCGTCACCACCGCCAGCTGCCACCAGTAGCCGAGGATCAGCTCGTTCTGGGCCTCCGACAGCATCGTGCCCCAGGAGACCTGGTCCACGCTCACGCCAAGGCCCAGATAAGACAGGATCACCTCGCTCTTGATGAACGACACCACATGCAGCGACAGCTGCACGAGGGCCACGTGCGAGACATTGGGCAGGATGTGCTTGAACATGCGAGAGGCCTTGCTCGCGCCGATCGCCTCGGCAGAGCGCACATACTCGCGCACAGAGTGCTTGATGAACTCCGCCCGCACCAGGCGGTAGATGCCCGTCCAGCCGGCCAGGCCCAGGATCATCACCACCGGCAGTACACCGCGGCCGAAGACCACCGCGAAGGCGAAGATCAGCAGGATGTTGGGCATGGCGGTGAAGACGTTGTAGACCCACTCCAGGAAGTCGCCCACCTTGCCACCGTAGAAGCCCGAGAGCGCCCCCAGCACCGTGCCAATCAAGGTGGCCACGACCGCGGCCAGCACGCCGACCATGATGGAGATCTCGGCACCCTTGATCGCCTTGGCCAGCACGTCACGCCCAAGCCGGTCAGCGCCGAAGGGCAGCGTCTGTGCACGCGGGGTTTCGTCGGTCTTGTACTGCTTGGCCCGTTCGGTCCACTCGGCGTATTTGGGTGCCAGCGGATCGATGTCGCTCAGGTCCACATTCGGGCCCTTGGCGCTTTCGACGGCGCCGGCGGATTCCGCCGTGCCGGGGCCCATGAAGGTAGGAGGAGCGTTGGGCACGCCAGTCTCCTTCTGCCAGCCACTGGCCACCAGGCCCAGGCCCGCGGCCAGCACCAGCAGCAGCGACAGCGCCACCACCGTCAGGGCCACCATGCCCACCTTGTCTGCGCGCAGTCGCCGCCAGGAGGCCGCCCACACGCTCTCGGACTTGCGTGCCGTCGCGCCGCCCGTGCCGGGCGCTGTCATCACACTGCTCATGCTGGCCTCTCCATCCGTCCCGGCATCACTTCAACACCACACGCGGATCGACCAGCTTGTAAAGCAGGTCGGTCACAAGGTTCACCACCATGGTGATGGCCGCGATGTAGATCGCAAACGCCTGGATCACCGGATAGTCGCTGCGGTTGACCGCCAGCAGGATTTCCCGGCCCAGGCCGGGGATCGAAAAGAAGACCTCCAGCAGGAAGGAGCCGACGAACAGGCTGGGCAGGGCCACCGAGATGTTGGTCAGGATGGGAATCATCGCGTTGCGCAGCACATGCTTGAGCAGGATGGTGCGCTCGGTCAGCCCTTTGGCCCGCGCGGTGCGCACGTACTCGTGGCCGATCTCGTCCAGGAAGAAGGTGCGATAGAGCCGGGTATAGGGCGACAGTGCCACTGCCACGGCAACGAACACCGGCAGCGGCGCATAGGTCGTGAGGTTGGTCCACAGGCTGTCGCTCCAGCCCTGCACCGGGAACCAGCCGAGCTGGAAGGCAAACACATACTGGAAGACGATCACGTAGACCAGCAGCGAGATGGACACGGCGATGGTGGTGCCCATCATCACCGCGCGATCCACCGCACGACCGCGCAGATAGGCCACCAGCAGGGCGAAGGGCACCGGCAGCAGCACCTCCAGCAGCAGGATGGGCACCATCACGGTCAGCGTGGCGGGCAGGCGGGTGGCAAACAGGTGGGCCACCGACTCATTGGTCGCCCAGCTCTTGCCCCAGTCGAAGGTGACGATCTGCTTGAGGAAGATGAGCAGCTGCTCAGCCACCGGCTTGTTCAAGCCCAGCTGTTCGCGGATGGCCTGGATCTGATCCGCGCTGGCGTTGAGGCCGCCCAGCACTTCAGCGGGGTCGCCGCCAAACCATTTGAAGAGGAAGAACACCAGCAGCACGACCCCCAGCAGGGTGGGGACCATTTGCCACAGGCGCCTGATCAGGTAAGCCGCCATCGCTGGGGGACTCCATTCAAGCATCGCCCCTTGGGCGACAAAAAAAGCAAAACCCCGGACGCTTGTGACGGCCAGGGCCTAGGGAGCAAATCACGGGCGAGTCTAAGCGAGCGCATGCAAGAGCCGTACCGGCATTTGCCCTGAATGCATCGGAGAAAACTGATGCTGGACTGCGGGACTTCCTGTGGTGGTGCACGCCGTTCGCCCGTCATGAAGGCCGCGGCCACCGTGAGGGTTGCCGGCATGGTCAAGGGCCATGCGCCCCTCTAGACTGCGCGTTTTATCGCGCACGGTCACGAGCCGGGCGCGCCTGTTTCTGAGGATGGTTTCTTGATGCGACGCATGATGGCCTCGACACGAGGCCTGGCCACGGCCCTGGTTTTCGGTTTTTCCTCCTGCATGGCGCAGGTCGCGGCGCCCGCCAGCGAGCCCGCTGCCAGTGCCGGTGTGCGCGCCAGTGATGATGTCGCCCCCAATGGGCAGCGGCCCGAGAAGGTGCTGCGCTATGCCTTCCGCAATGCGGAGACGGGCTTCGACCCCGCCTACGTGACCGACCTGTACTCACGCAATGTGCTGGCCGGCATCTTCGACGCCCCACTGCGTTATGGCTTCCTCGAACGGCCCTACAAGCTGCAGCCCGCGGTGACGGACGGCATGCCGCAGGTGCTGGACAACGCCACGCGCTTCGTCTTCCGCATCAAGCCTGGCATCTACTTCGCCGATGACGCAGCGTTCAAGGGTGCCAAGCGTGAGCTCACTGGGGCCGACCTCATCTACACGCTCAAGCGTCACTACGACCCGCTGGTCAAGAGCGGGCATCTCTACCGCCTGGAGGGGGCCGGCATCCTGGGGCTGGACGAGGTGCGCGCCGAGGCGCTCAAGACCGGCAAGCCGTTCGACTACGACCGCGCGGTCGAGGGTCTTCGCCTGCTGGACCGCTACACCGTCGAAATCCGCGTGCGCAAGAGCGATCCGCGGTTCATCTACCACTTTGCCGACCCGATGATGAGCCTGGTGGCCCGGGAGGTGGTGCAGGCCTATCCCGGCCGGCTCAATGAGCATCCCGTGGGCACCAATGCCTGGCAGCTGTCGCAATGGCGGCGCTCGTCGCTGATCGTGCTGACGCGCAACCCGAATTTCCGCGAGCTTCACTACGACGAACCGGTGCCTCAGAACCGACCGGCGCTCGCGGCGGACGTGAAGCGGCTGCAGGGCCGCCGGCTGCCCATGATCGACCGGGTGGAGATCTCCATCATCGAGGAGAGCCAGCCCCGGTGGCTGTCCTTTGTCCGCCGGGAATTCGACCTGATGGACGACCTGCCCAACGAGTTCGCGCCGGTGGCCATGCCGCGCAACCAACTGGCGCCCAACCTGGCCAAGGAAGGGCTGCGCGCGGTGCGGTATGAGCGCGCGGACATCACGATCAGCTTCTTCAACATGGAAGACCCGGTGGTGGGCGGCTACACGCCGGACAAGATTGCGCTGCGCCGCGCCATCGGGCTGGCTGTCAATCTGGACGAACAGATCCGCCTGCCGCGCCGTAGTCAGGCCATTCCGGCGCAAGGCATCATCTCGCCGGGCGTGACCGGTTACGACAAGCTGCTCAAGACCGAGATGAGCGACTTTGACCGTGCGCGGGCCAAAGCCTTGCTGGATCTCTACGGTTATGTGGACAAGGATGGCGACGGCTGGCGCGACATGCCGGACGGCACCCCCCTGGCGCTGGAATACGCCACCGAGCCGGACGCCCAGAAGCGCCAGCTGGCCGAGCTGTGGCAGAAGAACATGGACGCCATCGGGGTGCGCATCCGGTTCAAGATCGCCAAGTGGCCGGAAAACCTGAAGGCTGCCAATGCGGGCCGCCTGCAGATGTGGGGCATGGGCTGGAGCGCCGACATTCCGGATGGCGAGAACTTCCTCGGTCTGGCCTACGGTCCGAGCAAGGGGCAATCCAACAAGTCGCGCTTCGACCTGCCGGAGTACAACCGGCTCTTTGAACTGCAGCATTCCATGCCCGACGGGCCGGAGCGCCTGGAGATCATGCAGCGCATGCAGCGCCTGGTGGTGGCCTACATGCCCTACAAGGTCGAGACGCACCGCGTCTTCACCGACATCACGCAGCCGTGGGTGCTGGGTTATGACAAGCACCTTTATCAACGCGACTTCTGGACCTATGTCGACATCGACACCGACGTCTTGCGGCGCCACCAGGCGCACTGACCAGGCGCCGTCGGCGCCCGCCCACGGCCAAGGTCACCGGGCCCCGTGGTGGCCGGCCTTTGCGCGGGCGAAGCGGCTGGCGACGGCGCTGGCCGGCAGCTTGGCCGCCCTGGTCGTGGCCAGTGGCGCGGCCAGCCCGGCGGCGGCCCAGAGCGCGGGGCCGGACGGCTCGCCGCCCAAGGTGCTGCGCTTCGCTTTGCGCGTGGCGGAGACAGGGTTTGACCCAGCCAAGGTCAGTGACCTCTATTCCCGGATGGTCACGCCCCACATCTTCGAGGGGCTCTACACCTACGACCACCTGGCCCGGCCCGCCCGCATGAAGCCGCTGACCGCGGCCGGCATGCCGGAGGTCAGCGACGATTTCAAGACCTGGACCGTGCGCTTGCGGCCCGGCATCTTTTTCGCGGACGACCCGGCCTTCAAGGGCCAGCCGCGCGAACTGGTGGCCCAGGACTATGTCTACGCCATCAAGCGCTTCGCTGACCCGGCGGTGGTGTCGCCGAGCTGGAGCGAGATCGAGGAACTGGGGCTGCTGGGCCTGGCGGCCTACCGCAACGAGGTGCGCAAGCGCGGCATACCCTTCGATTACGACAAGCCGATTGAAGGCCTGCGCGCGCTGGACCGCTACACGCTGCAGTTCAAGGTCAGCGAGACACGCCCGCGCCTGATGGAGAACTTCGCGCAGAGCGACCTGTATGGCGCGGTGGCGCGCGAGGTGATCGAAGCCTATCCCGGGCAGTCGGCGGCCCATCCGGTGGGCACGGGCCCCTTCATGCTGACGCAGTGGCGGCGCAGTTCCCTGATGGTGCTGGAGCGCAACCCGCGCTATCGCCCCCGTTTCTATGACCAGGAAGTACAGCCTGCGCCGGACGATGCCGAAGGCCATGCGCTGGTCGAGCGTCTCAAAGGCCGTCGCCTGCCCATGATCGACCGCGTTGAACTCAGCGTCATCGAGGAGACGCAGCCGCGCTGGCTGTCCTTCCTCAACGGAGAGTTCAACTACATCGAGCGCGTGCCGGAGGACTTCATCACCCAGGCCATGCCCAACGGCAAGCTGGCGCCCAACCTGGCCAAGCAGGGCATGAAGGCCTATCGCGTCACCGCCACGGACGTGGTCTTCACTTCCTTCAACATGGAAGACCCGGTGGTTGGCGGCTATACGCCGGAGAAAGTCGCCCTGCGCCGCGCCATCGGCCTGGCGATGGATGTGCAGCGCGAGCTCACGGTGGCGCGCCGGGGCCAGGCCTATGTGGCGCAGTCGCTTTACCTGCCCAACACCACGGGCTTCGATCCGGCTTTCAAGAGTGAGAACGGCGACTTCGACCCTGCACGCGCCAAGGCCCTGCTCGATCTCTACGGCTATGTGGACAAGGACGGCGACGGCTGGCGCGACTTGCCGGACGGGCGACCGCTGGTGCTGGAGAGCCTCACCACGCCTGAGGCCTTCCAGCGGCAAGTCGATGAGATCTACCAGAAGAACCTGGCGGCCGTCGGATTGCGCCTGGTGTTCAAGACGGGCAAGTGGCCTGAGAACCTCAAGGCCATGCGTGCGGGCCGCTATGCCATCTGGTCACTCGCGACCTCCGGCTCCAAGCCCGACGGCCAGGATTCGCTGGCGCGCATGTATTCCGCGCAGATCAATGGGCAGAACTTCGCCCGCTTCTCGTTGCCCGCGCTGGACAAGCTCTACGAGCGGGCCAGCCATCTGCCGGACGGCCCCGAGCGCGATGCCGTGTTCCTGGAGACCAAGCGCATCGCCGCGGCCTACATGCCCTACAAGTACCGCGCCCACCGGTACATCACCGACATCACCCGGCCCGAGATCATCGGCTACCGGCGTGCGCCGTTCTGGCAGAACTGGTGGGAGTACATCGACATCGAGACCTCCGCGCCCTCGGCGCCTGGCGCGTCGCCAGCCGCTGGCCCGGCGTCTTCCTCGGCGCCGGCCCGCTGACGATGAGGGCCATGGCCTCGCGCACCTTCCGGGTTGTCGTGGCCATGGCTTGCGCCGTCGCCCTGAGCCAGCCGGCCCTCGCGACGCCTGCCGCGGCCCCGACTCCGGCCTCGCCGCCTTCTGACCACGCGGCACCGGCGGGAGCGCCCCGGGAGAAGGTGTTGCGCTATGCCTTCCTTGTGGCGGAAAGCACCTTCGATCCGGCGCAGATCAGCGACCTGTATTCGCGCGCGGTGACGGCCCACATCTTCGAGTCGCTCTACAACTACGACTACCTCGCCCGGCCCTACAAGCTCAAGCCGAACACCGCAGCGGAGATGCCCGTGGTGACGGACAACTTCCGCACCTGGACCATCCGATTGCGCCCGGGCATCTATTTCTCCGACGACCCGGCCTTCAACGGGCAGCGCCGCGAGCTGACCGCGCAGGACTATGTCTACAGCCTCAAGCGCTTCTTCGACCCGGCGGTGAAGGCGCCGCTGTATTCCAGCTTCCGGCAGGAGGGGATCAAGGGCTTGCAGGCGCTGCGCGACCGGGCCATCAAGCAGGGCAAGCCGTTCGACTACGACCAGCCGGTGGAAGGCGTGAGGGCGCTGGATCGCTACACGCTGCAATTCAAGCTGGAAGCGCCCCGCCCGCGCTTCCTCTACAACCTCGCGGGGGGCGACACCTACGGCGCCATGGCGCGCGAGGTGGTGGAGCATTACGGCAGCAGCATCGGCGAACACCCGGTGGGTACAGGGCCGTTCAAGCTGGCGCAGTGGCGCCGCAGTTCCTTCATCCGCCTGGTGCGCAACCCTGGCTTCCGGGACGTCCGTTACGAGGTGGAGCCCAGCGCCGACGATGCACAGGGCCAGGCGCTGCGTGCCCGCTACCAGGGGCGGCGGCTGCCTTTGGTGGATGCGGTGAACATCAGCATCATCGCCGAGAGCCAGCCGCGCTGGCTCTCCTTCCTCAACCGCGAATTCGACCTGATCTACACACTTCCCGAGGAATATGCGGATGTGGCCCTGCCGCGCGGCGAGTTGGCGCCCCACCTCGCCAAGCGCGGCATGCAACTGCATCGCGTCCTGGCCAGCGACCGCTACTTCTACTACTTCAACATGGAAGATCCGGTGGTGGGAGGCTACACGCCGGAGAAGGTGGCCTTGCGGCGGGCCATTGGCCTGGCCACCGATGTCGCCGCCGAGATCGCGACCGCCAGGCGCCAGCAAGCCATTCCTGCCCAATCCGTCGTCAGCCCGATGAGCTGGGGCTACGACGAGCATTACAAGAGCGAAAACGGCGACATGGACCTGTCGAGGGCCAAGGCCTTGCTGGACGTCTACGGCTATGTGGATCGGGACGGCGATGGCTGGCGCGACCTGCCCGATGGCCGGCCCCTGGTGCTGGAGGTGGCCTCCACGCCGGATTCCCGCTCCAAACCCTACGACGAGCTGTGGAAGCGGGACATGGACCGCCTGGGCGTGCGCCTGAAGATCCGCATGGCGCAGTGGCCGGAGAACCTCAAGTCCGCACGCGCCGGGCAACTGCAGATCTGGCAGCTGGGATTCAACAACAGCACGCCCGACGCGCAGCTGGGCCTGGAGCTGGTCTACGGCCCCGCCGCCGGTGGCCAGAATCTGGGCCGTTTCAAGCTGGAGCGCTTCGACGAGCTCTATCGGCAGATGCTGGTGCTGCCCGACGGGCCAGAGCGGCTGGCCTTGCTGCGTGAGGCCCAGCGCCTGCTCACGGCCTACATGCCGCACAAGTACCGTGTGCACCGCAAGGTGATCGACATCAGCCAGCCCTGGCTGATCGGTTACCGGCGGCCGTTCTTCAATCAAATGTTCTGGCAGTACATCGATATCGACACGGATCAGCAACCCCGGTTCTGACAGGCGTCAGGCCTATCCGGGCCGGCCGGGGCCCATCATCACATCCACTGGAGACCCCCATGACCTTCTCGCCTGCGTCATCGGCGCTGCCGGTTCCCCAGATCGAGCATTACCGTCGCTTCCTCGCCGAGCAGCGTGGGCTGCAGTTCGAGGACTATGCGTCGCTGTGGGGATGGTCGGTCACCGAGCTGGATGCGTTTTGGCGCAGCATCTGGGACTTTCATGAGCTGCGGTCATCCACTCCATTCCAGGCGGCGCTGGTGGAAGAGCGCCAGCCAGGCGCCGTGTGGTTCAAAGGCGCGCAGCTGAACTATGCGGCGCAGGTGCTGCGGCATGCGCAAGCGGCCGACGCGGCCGGGCATCCCGCCATCGTGCATGCGGACGAAGGCATGCTGGCGCGTGGAGCCCTCGGTGAGCTGTCCTGGGCCGCGCTGGGGGATCAGGTCGGCGCGGTGGCCGCCGCGCTGCACGACATGGGCGTGCGCCGCGGCGACCGCGTCGTGGCCTATCTGCCCAACACACCCGCCACGGTGGTGGCCTTTCTGGCCGTGGCGAGCCTTGGTGCCGTCTGGTCCGTCTGTTCGCCGGACATGGGGCCACTGGCGGTCCTTGACCGATTCCGGCAAATCGAACCCAAGGTGCTCATCGCCACAGACGGCGTGACCTATGCTGGCCAGGCGCAGGACCGCCGCGCCCTGCTGACGGAACTGCTCGCCGAACTGCCGACGGTGACGTCGCTGGTGCTGGTGCCGCATCTGGATGCGGCCGCCGATGCCCAGGGGTTCGCGGCGCCTGGTCGGCGCGCACACCGCTGGGACCAGCTCCTGGCCCACAGCGGGCGCCATGCGCCGGAGCCCGTGCCGTTCGACCATCCGCTGTGGATTGTTTATTCCAGCGGCACGACCGGGCTGCCCAAGCCGATCGTGCATGGACATGGCGGCGTGGTGCTGGAAGCACTCAAGGGCGCACTGCACAACAACGTCGGTCCCAGTGTGTACACGGGCGACCGCTTCCACTGGTACAGCTCCACCGGCTGGATCATGTGGAACTGCCAGGTGGGCGCGCTCCTGGGCGGCACGACCATCTGCCTGTTTGACGGCGCGCCCAGCGGTCCGCGCGAAGCGCCGGATTGGCAGACGCTGTGGCGCTTTGCGGCGCTGGCCAAGGCCACTTTCTTCGGAGCTGGCGCGGCGTTCTACGCCAACTGCCTCAAGGCCGACGTGCAGCCCATGTCCGCCGGCGACCTTGGCGCCTTACGCGCGGTGGGCTCAACCGGCAGCCCTTTGTCCGATGAATGCTACGACTGGATCTGGTCGCGCTGCCCGCGTCCTGCAGGCGAGCCGATCTGGATCTGCATCATCAGTGGCGGGACGGACTTTGCCGGCGCCTTCCTCACCGGCCTGGTCACCGAGCCGCAGCGGCGCGGGCAGATGCAGGTGCGCAGCCTCGGCGCCGCGGTGCACGCCTACAGCGATGCCGATGCAAAGGGCCAGGGCCGGCCGCTGGTGGACGAAGTGGGCGAGCTGGTGTGTACCCGTCCCATGCCCTCCATGCCGCTGTTCTTCTGGGGCGATACCGACGGCGAGCGTTACCGAAGCAGCTACTTCGACATGTATCGCGGTCCTGGGGGCGAAGGCATCTGGCGCCATGGGGACTGGCTGCGCATCACGCCCGAGGGCGGAGGCATCATCTATGGACGCTCGGACGCCACCATCAACCGCCACGGCATTCGCATGGGCACCGCGGAGTTGTACCGGGCCGTGGAGGCGCATCCCGAAGTGCTCGACAGCCTGGTGGTGGATCTCGAGTACCTGGGCCGCCCGAGCTGCCTGCTGCTGTTCGTGCAACTGCGCCAGGGGCATGCGCTGGACGAGCCCTTGCGCCAGCGGCTGCGCGCCTCCATCCGGCAAGCGTTGTCCGCCCGGCATGTGCCGGACGAGATCCATCAGGTCGAGGCGGTGCCCCGCACGCTCTCCGGCAAGAAGATGGAGCTGCCGGTGAAGAAGCTGCTGCTTGGCGCGGCGCCGGAGCAGGTGCTCAAGCGGGACGCCATGGCCAACAGCGACAGCGTGGACTGGTTTCGCGCGTTCGCCGCTGCAAGGGCCCAGGGATGAGCGAGTGACGCAGCGGGCTACACTGCCCGCCATGTCCACCCCGCCTGTCACGCACCGGCCCCTGCACGTGTCGCTGCATCGGCCGCTGACTCCGTCCTGGCCCCGTCCGCCGGCCCGTGCGCGGGGCGCGCTGGCATGCCGCCACGGCCTGGCCTGATGTTCGGCTTCTTCCGCATTTCCTTCCGCCAGGTGCTGCTGATCGGCTTTCTGCTGATCGCAGGCTTGCTGTCGGCGGCATCACTCGGTGCGCTGCTGACGCTCGAACGGCTGACCGTGCAGGGCCGCGAGGCCGTGCTGCGTGCCGCGCGCATGGGCAATGAAGTGCAGCAACTGGCTGAGCGCAGCGTCAGCATGGAGCGCGCGGCCCGGCAGTACCTGGTGCTGGAGGACCGGAGCCTTCGCCAGCGCTTCGAGGACGATGCGGAGGACGCCGAACGGTTGATCCAGCAACTGCGCACCCAGTCGCTCTATCCCGAGCCGCTGGAGGCCTGGGCCGCCAAACTGGCCGAGATCCGCAGCCTCCTGGATGCGGCGTCCCGGCCTGGCCCCGCGCGGCGCAAGGAAACCGACCTCACCGCAAAGTTTCGCGATCTCGGTGCACTCACCGCACGTCTGGCCGACATGGTGCGCCAGCACACGCAGCAGAGCAACGGATCGCTGCAGGACCAGCTGGAAAACGGGCGGGTGAAGCTGGGCCAGCAGGTGCTTGGCGCCATCGGGCTGTCCGTGCTGCTGGCCATGGCCTTCGGCTTCTGGCTGACTCGCCCGCTGCGGCGGCTGGAGCAGGCCATCGTGCGGTTGGGGGAAAACCGCCTGGAAGAACCCATCGACTTCCGCGGCCCCGCCGACCTGAAGTCGCTGGGCCAGCGGCTGGACTGGCTGCGCCTGCGGCTGGGCGAACTGGATGCCGACAAGGCCCGGTTCCTGCGTCACATCTCCCATGAACTCAAGACGCCTCTGGCGGCCCTGCGCGAAGGCGTGTCGCTGCTGGAAGACGAGGTGGCTGGCGCGCTGAATGAAAAACAGCGGGAAGTGGCCCGCATCCTGCGGGACAACACGGCCGTGCTGCAGCGTCAGATCGAGGATCTGCTGCGGTTCAATGCCGCCGCCTTTGAAGCGCGGCGCCTGCAGCGCCAGCCCACCGAACTGGCTGCGCTCATCCAGCGCACCGTGGATGCCCAGCGCCTGCAGTGGCAAGTGCGCGAACTGCGCATTTCGGTGGAGGGCGGGCCGCAGGAAATCGAGGTCGACCCCGACAAGCTGGGCGCGGCTTTCGGCAATCTGCTCTCGAACGCGATACGCTTCGCCCCGCCACGCGGCGGCATTCGCTTTGAACTGTCCCGCCGGGACGGCCACTTGCTGATTGACCTCAGCGACGACGGCCCGGGCGTGGCGCCTGCCGATCGCGCCCGGATCTTCGAGCCCTTCTACCGTGGAGAACGCCAGCCGGAAGATGCCTTGCGCGGCACCGGCATTGGCTTGTCCATCGTCAAGGAGTACATCGCCGCGCACGGCGGGCAGATCGACCTGCTGCCCTCCGAACGCGGTGCCCATTTCAGAATCAGCCTGCCATGCAGCCACACGCACCTTCCCCCCGCCACGTCCTGACGCTGACCGCGCTCGCAGGCGCGCTGACCCTGCTGATGGCGGGTTGTGCGCCCCTGCCGCCTCAGACCATCGTCCGCGAGGTGCCGGTAGAAGTGCCCGTGCAGGTGCCCACGGTCAAGCCCGCCGATGCGGCTGCCCGCAGCCTGCTGGCCTATCACGACCGTATCCGTCAGATGGTGCCGTCGGAGCTGGCCCAGGAGGTGCTGCCCCGCGACGACACCGCCCAGCCGGCTTCCGCGGCCGTGCCGCTGGCCCTGGCCTTGATGACCAACCATGGGCCCGGTGAACTGGCCCGTGCCCAGGCCCTGCTGGACCAGGTGCTCCGCGCGCCGGATACCGGGGACTGGAAACCGCTGGCACAGCTGCTGCTGGACCGGCTGGTGGAACAGCGACGCCTGGAGGACCAGGCCGACAAGCTGAACCAGCAGCGGGGCAGCCTGCAGCAGCGGCTGGACCAGGCCAACCAGAAACTTGAGGCGCTCAAGGCGATCGAGCGCAGCCTGGTCGCACCGCGGCCGACGCCGCCGGTGCCGGCGGCGAGTGCGCCCGCGAACGGGGCTTCCAAATGAGTGGCGCGCGCCTGCTGCTGGTCGATGACGATCCCGACCTGCTCAAGCTGCTGTCCATGCGCCTGGAGGCGGCTGGCTATGAAGTCACTGCCGTGGCTTCGGCCGAAGCGGCGCTGACCCACCTGGCCGTGCAGCGTCCAGCGCTGGTGCTCAGCGACGTGCAGCTCCCCGGCATGGATGGACTGGCGCTGTTTGATGCCATCCGCGAGCGGCATCCGGCCCTGCCGGTGATCCTGCTGACGGCGCACGGCACCATCCCGGACGCGGTCGCTGCCACGGCGCGCGGCGTCTATACCTACCTCACCAAGCCCTTCGACGGGCGCGCGCTGCTGGACACGATCGCCCAGGCGCTGGCGCTGACCGCCCCGGAGGGCGACGCTCAGGAGGACGGCGACACGGCCTGGCGCGAAGGCATCGTCAGCCGATCCAACGTCATGGCGGAAGTGCTGGCCGAAGCCAAGCTGGTGGCCGCTTCGCAGGCCAGCGTGCTGATCCGCGGCGAAAGCGGCACCGGCAAGGAACTGCTGGCCCGTGCCATCCATGCGGCAAGCCCCCGCGCGGGCAAGCCCTTCGTGGCGGTGAATTGCGGGGCCATTCCTGAAGCGCTGCTGGAATCCGAACTGTTCGGCCACGTCAAGGGCGCCTTCACTGGCGCGGTGAGCCATCACCGCGGCCTGTTCCAGGCGGCCGACGGCGGCACGTTGCTGCTGGACGAGATCGGCGACATGCCCCTGCCGCTGCAGGTCAAGCTGCTGCGGGTATTGCAGGAGCAGCAGGTGCGCCCGGTGGGCTCCAGCGAGTCGGTTCCCATCGACGTGCGCATCCTGTCGGCGACGCACCGCGACCTGGACTTGGCGATGGCCGAAGGGCTGTTTCGCGAAGATCTCTATTACCGGCTGAATGTGGTGAGCCTCACATTGCCCAGCCTCAATGAACGGCGGGAAGACATTCCGCTGCTGGCCCAGCACCTGCTGAACCGTCTGGCGGCCAAATACAAGAAGCGTCTGAACGGCTTCGCGCCGGACGCCTTGAAGGCCCTGAGCATGGCCACCTGGCCGGGCAATGTGCGTCAGTTGCATAACGTGGTGGAGCAGGTCTGCGCGCTGGCCACCTCGCCGCTCATTCCTCTATCTCTTGTGCAGCGCGCGCTGCGGGTGCCCAGCATGGAAGTGCTGAGCTATGCACAGGCGCGGGAGCGGTTTGAACGCGAATACCTGGTGGGCTTGCTCAAGCTCACTGACGGCAACGTGGCGGACGCCGCCCGTCTGGCTGAGCGCAACCGCACAGAGTTCTACCGTTTGCTGCAGCGCAACGGCCTGAATCCGGGGCTTTTCAGGGCCGATTCCCCTGTCGCTGAATAGCGACAAGGAAAAACTCAACAAAATCAATGGCTTGGAACATTCGGCCGCAGATCCGTCGCCGCCCGGCGACACCTGGACCGGAAAAATTGCCTATCGTTGCTGTAAGTCGTTGATTTATAAAGGCTAAGAAGCGTGGCACGGGTGTTGCATAGACCCTGCCAATGCTTACTCCAGCCCCCACCTTCATCCCTCGATATGCCGGCCTGATCATGGGCGCGGCACTGCTGCTTCGCTGCGCCGCAGCACAGGCCTTCGGCTTCGACGATGTGGCCGAGCGTGCACGGGCCCTCGCGGCCAAGCCCTACCAGCCTTCGCAGCAGGCGCTGCCCGCTGAGCTCAAGAACCTGGACTACGACGGCGCGCGCGACATCCGCTTCAAGCCCGCCCGCGCCCTGTGGCGCGAAGAGAAGCTTCCGTTCGAAGTCATGTTCTTCCACCTGGGTCACTACCAGACCGAGGGCGTGCGCATCAACGAGATCAATGCGGCCGGCGCCCAGCCCATTCCCTTTCGCAAGGACGACTTCGACTACGGCAAGAACAAGCTGTCGCCCCAGAAGTGGGGTGACCTCGGCTTCGCCGGATTCCGGGTCCATTACCCGCTGAACAACGGCCAGTACAAGGACGAGCTGGTTGTCTTCCAGGGCGCCTCCTACTTCCGCGCGCTCGGGGCCGGCCAGCATTACGGGCTGTCGGCACGCGGCCTGGCGATCGACACCGTGGGCGGCAAGGGCGAGGAGTTCCCCCGCTTCACCGAGTTCTGGGTAGAGCGGCCCGCAGCCGATGCCAAGGCCCTCACCATCTACGCGCTGCTGGACTCCAAGAGCGTCAGCGGTGCCTATCGTTTCGTCGTGCAGCCAGGCACCGAGACCGTCGTGGATGTGAAGGCCCGCGTGTTCCTGCGCACGCCCGTGGCGACGCTGGGCCTGGCCCCGCTGACCAGCATGTACCTGTTCGGCGAAAACCAGCCGCAGGTCGGCGACTTCCGCCCTGAGGTGCATGACTCCGATGGCCTGATGGTCAACAGCAGCACGGGCGAGTGGATCTGGCGCCCGCTGATGAACCCCAAGGGCACCTTCACCACCTCCTTCGGCCTGCCCGGCGTCCGTGGCTTTGGCCTGATGCAGCGGGATCGGCGCTTCTCCAGCTATGAGGATGTCGAGGCGCGTTATGAAAAGCGCCCCTCCGCCTGGATCGAGCCGGTGGGCGACTGGGGCCCGGGCCGTGTCGAGCTGATGCAGTTGCACACGCCGGACGAGACTCACGACAACATCGTGGCGTACTGGGTGCCGGCCAAGCAGCCCGCCCCGGGGCAGCCGCTGGACTTCGCCTACAAGCTGCACCAGCAGGGCGACGACCCGCAGCAGCGCCCGCCCGGTGCCTGGGCTGTGCAGACCCGTACCGGCTACAGCTACGCCAAGCTGGCCGCCAACGAGGTGCAGTACATCGTCGATTTCGAAGGGCCCTCCCTGAAGGGCCTGCCAGCCGGCGCCGAGGTCAAGGCCCAGCTGAGCGCCAATGCCAACGGCCAGATCATGGAAGCCAACGCCTATCCGAACCCGGTGACGGGCGGCTGGCGCATGACGGTCCGTGCCAAGCAACTTCGCCCCGGGCAGCCGCTTGAGCTGCGCGGGTTCCTGCAACACGACAACAACGTTCTGACGGAAACATGGAGCCTCGTACTTCCTCCCCAATGAGTGCCGGCCTCGCCGGCCCGGCGGGCGCCAGCGCTCCGCCGGTCAATCGTGGCGCCATGGTGCCGCGTCCGTGGTTCAGCAACGCGCCGGTGACCGGTGCGCTGCCCGCGGCGCCCACCCTGGCTCCCTGGGAACGCGCCGCCCGTCGTCGGCGCCAGGCACTGATGCTGTCCATCGCCGCTGCCACGGCGCTGGCCACCGGGGTCTTGCTGCATACGCAGGGGGGCTGGGCATCACCCGGTCTGCCGCTTCTGCTGCAAAGCCTGCATCTGGGCCTGTTCGTGTTGCTGTTCGCCTGGGTCAGTGCCGGCTGCGTGACTGCGGTGATGGGCTTCTGGGTCCAGCTGCGCGGCGACCGCCATGCCCTGTCGGCGCATCAGGCCGGCAACGGCCCGATCAGCGCCGACGCCCGAACGGCGCTGGTGATGCCCATCTGCAATGAGGATGTGACCACCGTCTTCGCCGGCCTGCGGGCCAGCTGCGAATCGCTGGCCTCCGCCGGGGCGCTGCGCCTGTTCGACGTCTACATCCTGTCGGACAGCAGCGACCCGGAGTGCCGCACCGCGGAGCTGGCCGCCTGGGCCGAGCTGCGCGAGCAATTCGCCGGGCAGGGCCGCATCCACTATCGCTGGCGTCAGCGCCGCGTGAAGAAGAAGGCCGGCAACGTGGCGGACTTCTGCCGCCGCTGGGGCCGCAACTACCGCTACATGGTGGTGCTGGACGCCGACAGCGTGATGAGCGGCGACTGCCTGCTCACGCTGGTGCGCCTGATGGAAGCCAACCCCCGTGCCGGTATCCTGCAAGCCGCCAACCAGGTCTGTGGCCATGAAACGCTGCACGCCCGTGCGCAGCAATTCGCCAGCCGCGTCACCGGCCGGCTGTTCGCCGCCGGCATGCAGTACTGGCAGCTGGGCGAGGCCCACTACTGGGGTCACAACGCCATCATCCGCGTCGAGCCCTTCATGAAGCATTGCGCGCTGGCGCCGCTGCACGGCAAGGACATCATGTCGCACGACTTCGTCGAAGCGGCCCTGATGCGCCGGGCGGGCTACCAGGTGTGGCTGGTGCACGACCTTGTCGGCAGCTATGAGCAGCAGCCGCCTCATCTGCTGGCCGAACTGCAGCGTGACCGCCGCTGGTGCCAGGGCAACCTGCAGAACCTGCGCCTGGTGGCGGAGCCGGGCCTGCACTCGGTGCACCGCGCCATGCTGGTGACGGGCGCGCTCTCCTACTTCGCCGCGCCGCTGTGGCTGCTGTATGTGTGCCTGGGCGCGCTGCTGTGGAACGTGGGTGGCAATGACGCCTTCCATCCGTTCACGCCGGAAGGCAACCTGGCTCCGGGCGTGCTGGCCCTGTGGCTGGGCACCATCGGCATGCTGACACTGCCTCGCCTGCTGTCCGTTGGTGCCGTGCTGCTGCGCGGCGAGCACGGGGAATATGGCGGCGTGCTGAAGCTGCTGGGCAGCAGCGCGGTGGAAGCGCTGATGGCACTCCTGCAGGCGCCGCTGCGCATGGTGGCGCACAGCATCTTCTGCCTGGTGGCCGTGACCGGCATTTCCCTGGAGTGGAAGTCGCCCCCGCGGGCCGCCGAGGATGTGTCGTGGAAGGAAGCGATTGCCGCCTTCGGCCGCCCCGGCCTGGTCGCCCTGGCCGTGGCCGCGGTGCTGGCCGTGCTGCGTCCCTCCACGCTGCTGTGGATCGCCCCGATCGCCCTGCCGCTGATGCTGGCCGCGCCCATCACCGTGTTGACCAGCCGGGCGCGGCTGGGCGCGCGGGTTCGCCAACTGGGTCTGCTCCTGATACCGGAGGAGAACCGCACGCCGACGGTGCTGCGCCATGCCTGGGCCTACGGCCAGCAGAGCCGGCACCTGCCGGGCTGGGCCGACATGCTGGAAAACCGCCGCCTCCTGGCGCTGGCTTGCCAGGCCATGGGCCGTCGCGACACCGGTCGCGGCCTGCGGGCCCACGTGCGGGACCTGCATCTGTCCCGTATCGCCATGCTGCCGGGCGCCTTGAACACCTTGGCGGCCAATGAACGCATGCGTTTCCTGAGCGAGCCCAGCCATCTGCTGCGACTGAGCCAGCTCAAGGCCGCCTGACCGGCGAACCGTTGCTCCGGCGCGGGCCGTGGTGTCCACCTTGGTGGCGCCCGGCCCGCGTTTCTTTTTGCGGTACGGCCATGCTCAAGGCCGCACCGCCGGCGTCTCCCAGGGCAGGCCACGGGCGCGTTGCATGAGGTAGAGCTCCACCTGCGTCATCTCGTCTTGCGTCAGGCGCTCGGCCCGCACGCCGGTTGTGCAGTTCGCCAACCGACGTGGCAGCGAGCCCATCCCCTGCCATTCCAACCGGTACAGCGGGTAGCCGGTGGCCAGCCCGGACGGAATCACGGCGCCAGCCAGGCGCTGGCCCGCGCGGGCTTCATGGCACTGCGCGCACGACAGATGCAACTGGCCGATGCGCGCACGGTACAGGGCCTCTCCGGCCTGGCGCCACGGCGTCAGGCGATCATCCTGCGGCGGCTCGATCGGCAGGCCACGCGACTGCTGGCCGAGATAAGCGGCCAGCGACAACAGCGGCTCACTCTCATCGCGCCACGCTGGCTGTTCCTGGCGGGTGGCACGGCAGTGATTGATCTGCTGCATGAGCGTCACCGGGCGCTTCAACGCAGCGGAGAAGGCGGGATAGCGAGGCGCCACGCCGGCCAGCCCCGAGGCATGGCATCCCGCGCATGCAGGCTTGCCGTTGGCAGGCGCGGCCTTCCAGAGGTCCGCGCCGCTGGCGACCCACAACATGGCAGGGTTTTGGGCATCACTGCGCTGCATGGCCTGCAAGGCGGGCGTCATGAACTCGAAGCCGGATCGAGGTGACGCCAAGGGCTGCTCGCCCTCCCGCGCCGCCGCGCCGCACAGCAAGGCGGTCAAGGGGGCCAGGACGAGCAGCCGCTTCACTCGGTCACCACCAGCGTGCGCACTTCCCGCTGTTCGAAGCCGTGGTCCCCGGCCCAGATGAACACCAGCTCGCCGCTGCGCTCGGCCATCAGCGTGAAAGCGCAATAAGGATTGGCGGCTATCGCGGGGAACAGGTCCATGGCCAGGACGATCTGCTCCAGGTAGCGGCATTCGAAGCGGGTAATGATGTCGCGCGGCAGTAAACGCCCCTGGTCATCGCTGCGATGGCCGGTCTCCATGGGATGGGCGATGAGCCATTGCACCTCGATGGTCTCACCGCGACGCGCCGACGCGGGCAGTGTGATGCGGGTGATGGCCATGGCGTTCAGCCCCCTTCGATGCAGGCGGCCAGGGTGACGACCACGTCCACCCGATGCGACCACCAACTGCCGTCCTGGCCACGGGCCAGGGCGACCAGTTGCTGGCTGGTGGCGAGGCGAATGCGGGTGGACAGCCGCGTGCCGCCCGCCGTTGGCACCAGGCGGGCCTGCAGCACTTCGCGCTGCGGGTTCAGCTCGTTGAAGAGGGCCAGCGTTTGCACGGGCTCCGTCGTGGACAGCGTGACAGGCACGGCATTGCCGTTTTCAATCAGCGGCGCGATGTCCAGCCGCACCCCGCCGGAGCGGGGCCGCTCGCCCTGCGTGAAGGCCAGAATGGCCTGTTCGAGTTGGGCCCGGTTGGCCTGTGCGGGGCGCGGTAGCAGCGCCGCCACGGACAGCACCTGAAGCACCAGTCGTCGTGTGCTCATGATGGCGCCCCTAGCGCAGGGTCCGGAGATAGGCCACCACATCCTCGATCTGCTGGGCGTCAAGCACCGGCTTGCCCTCGAAATCCTTGGCCACCCGCTCTAGGCCCGCGGACGGTCCGGCGCGGTAATAGGCCGGCATCACCGTGTCCGGATGGACAGCCTGCGGGGCGACCAGCCGCAGCCGCAACTGACCCTGCGACAGCCGTTGCCCGACGCCGGCCAGATCGGGCGCCAGGTTGCCCTGCTGGCGCTCCTCGGGGATGGGGGCGGCATGGCACAGCAGGCACAGGCCCACCGGGCGGCTGGCCACCACCGCACGGCCACGCTGCGGGTCACCGGTCAGGCCACCCAGCGGCTGGTTGATGGCGTCCCCTTCGATCTGGAAGGGGAGCAGGGCGCCGGTGGCCAGCAGCAGTCCCATCAGCGGCATGTTGAGGCCCTCGAAGCCGACCAAGCGGTCAGGCGACTTTCGGCTTGAGCTGATGCTTGGACAGTGGCAACTCGCGGATGCGCTGCCCGGTAGCCGCAAACACCGCGTTGAGGACGGCTGGCGCCGCCACCGCGATGGTCGGCTCGCCCACGCCGCCCCAGAAGCCGCCCGACGGCATCACGATCGATTCCACCTGCGGCATGTGTTCCATCTTCACCACCGGATAGGTGTGGAAGTTGTCCTGCTGCACGCGCCCGTCTTTCAAGGTGATCTCGCCGAACAACGCGGCCGACAGCCCATAGACGAAGCTGCCCTCGACCTGCGCCTGGATCTGCTGCGGGTTGACGGCATGGCCGGGGTCGGTGGCCGCTACGATCTTGTGGATCTTCAGCGTTCCGTCCTTGGCCACGGACACTTCAGCGCAGGCCGCCACGTAACTGCCAAAACCCATGATCTGCGCAAGCCCGCGGTAATGGCCTTTCGGCGCCGGCTTGCCCCAGCCGGCTTTCTCCGCCACAGCATTGAGCACCGCCAGGTGCTTGGGCGACTGCGCCAGCAGTTCCCGCCGCAGCGCCAAGGGGTCCTTGCGGGTGGCATGGGCAATCTCGTCGATGAAGCTTTCGACGTAGATGGCATTCTGGTTGAGGTTCACCCCGCGCCAGAAGCCCGGAGGCACCGGCGGGTTGCGCATGGCGTGGTCAATCAGCAGGTGAGGCACCGCATAGCCGAAAGCGCCCTCGGTGCCGCCCTGGTTCAGCCCCTGGAACACCACCGGGTCCAGCCCGTTCTTGATGTTCTGCGGGAACAGGTCCGCCAGGATGGACTGGCCCGAGATGCGCATATGCAAGGCCTGCAACTGGCCTTTTGCGTCCAGACCGGCGGTCATCTTGCACTGCGTGATCGGGTGGTAGCGGCCATGCAGCATGTCCTCTTCCCGGCTCCAGATCAGCTTGACCGGCGTGCCGGGCATGGCGCGGGCAATCGTCACGGCCTGGCGCACCCAGTCATGCACCGCCCCGCGCCGCCCGAACCCGCCGCCCAGGTGGAGCTTGTAGACCTCGCACTGCGCCGGGGGCAGGCCGGCGGCTTCCGCTGCTGCCGCCAGGGCGGCCTCGCCATTTTGCGTGGGCGTCCAAACTTCACAGCGCTCCGCGGTCCAGCGCGCCGTCGCGTTCATGGTCTCCATGGTGGCGTGGTTCTGGTGCGGATAGCTGTAGACCGCCTCGATCTTCCGCGCGGCGCCGGCCATGGCGGCTTCCACGTCGCCCTGCCGCTGGCCCACCGCCGCCTCGGGCGCGGCCAGGCCGGCCTTGAGCATGTCGGCCATCTGCTGGCTGTCCAGCTTGGCGTTGGGCCCTTCCTCCCACACGATGGGCAGCGCATCCAGCGCCGTCTTGGCGCGCCACCAGGTGTCTGCCACCACGGCAACGGCGGAGTCACCCACAGGCACCACCTGCTTGACGCCCGGCCGGCTGGTGATGGCGGCGGCGTCAAAGCTCTTGAGCTTGCCGCCAAACACCGGGCAATCCTTGATCGCCGCGCTCAGCATGCCGGGCAGCCGCAGGTCCATGCCGTAGACCTGGCTGCCGTCCAGCTTGGCGCGCGTGTCCAGGCGCTTGAACGGCTTGCCGGCGATCTTCCAGTCCTTGGGGTCTTTCAGCGGGACGTCGGCTGGCGGCGTCTGGGCCGCTGCCAGGGCCGCGAGCTGGCCATAGCTGCCGACGCGGCCACTGGCGGCATGACGCACCTGCCCCTGGGAGGCGGTCACTTCACTGACGGGAACCTTCCAGCTGTCGGCTGCTGCCTGCATCAGCATCAGGCGGGCGCTTGCGCCGCCCTTGCGCATGTAGTCATGAGATTCACGGACGCCCCGGCTGCCGCCCGTGGAGAAACTGCCCCAGACGCGCTTGCGCGCCAGGTTCTGCCCGGGCGTCGGGTATTCGGTCTTCACCCGCGCCCAGTCGCAGTCCAGTTCCTCGGCCACCAACTGCGCGAGCCCGGTCAAGGTGCCTTGGCCCATCTCGGAGCGGGCGATGCGGATGATCACCGTCTCATCCGGCTGGATGACGACCCAGGCATTCACTTCCGGTGGGGTGCCCGGTGCCTCGGCCGCCAGGCCAGGCACATGAAAGGCCAGCATGAGCCCGCCGGCAGCGGCGGACGATTGCAGGAACCACCGGCGGCCCGTGTCCACCGGGCCCGCGCCGCGAACGGCGCCACCGTCACGCGGGGCATTCATGCTTCGCTCCCGTTCGGATCCAGCAGCCGGATCGCGATGGCCTTGCGGTTCACTTGCCCTGCCGCCAGATGGATAGCCGCCCGCACCCGGTTGTAGGTGCCGCATCGACAGATGTTGGTCATGGCCGTGTCGATGTCGGCATCGGTGGGCTTGGGCTTGTCCTTGAGCAGCGCGGCAGCGGCCATGATCATGCCGCTCTGGCAGAAGCCGCACTGCGGCACATCCAGCGTGGCCCAGGCCTTCTGCACCGGATGGCTCGCATCGGGCGAAAGGCCTTCGATGGTGGTGATGCGGTCAGTCGGCGCAACGGTTGAGAGAGGACGGACGCAGCTGCGTACCGCTTCGCCGTTCAGGTGCACCGTGCAGGCGCCGCACTGGGCCAGGCCGCAACCGTATTTGGTTCCCGTCAGGCCCAGCTGCTCACGCAGCGCCCACAGGAGGGGAGTGTCGCCATCGGCGTCCACCTCCACCGTCTTGCCATTCACTTGCAACTGAGCCATGCGGCCTCCATGCTGGCGGGGAAACCCTGACTGTAGCGAGCCGCCCTCCAGATGGAGTGCGGGATTTCGCTGACGGGTTCTGCCCGGCCGGAGCTTTGCTCGCAGGCCCGGTTCGCAAATTCAGGTGGGCTCAGCTGTCGGCGGTGCCCGGGGCGGCCGACTTGCGGTGCTGCTCAGCCAGCATTTCGGCCGGCGTGACGTTGGACAGCACGGCCTGGATCTTGTTCTTCCAGCCGGCCACCACGGAGCTCTCGCCACTTTCCATGGCTTCGAAGCCGGTCTTGGCCACCTCGTCGGCCGGCTGCTTCTTGCCGGCGCCGAACTTGGTGTCGGTGAGGTCCGCGCGGCGGAAGAACTCGGTATCGGTCGGTCCAGGCATCAGCACGGTGACGGACACATCGGTCTCCTTCAGCTCATTGCGTAGCGCGTACGCGAACGAGTCGATGAAGGCCTTGGTCCCGTTGTAGACCGCCTGGAAACTGCCTGGCATGAGCCCGGCGATGGAACCGGTGATCAGGATCTTGCCCGTGCCGCGATCACGCATGCTTCGGCCCACGCGCTGAATCAGGTCCAGCGTGCCAGTGATGTTGGTGTCGATCACGTGCCGCACGGCCAGGAAGTCCTGGTCCAGGAATGCATGTCCCAGGCCGTGCCCCGCGTTGGCGAGAAGCGCGGCTACGGGGCGACCGGCAACGAGGGTCTCCACGGCTTCCACGCCTTGTGCCGTGGCGAGATCGGCCTCCAGGGTTTCGACCTTGGCGCCAAGCGCCTTGGCCTCGGCTGCCGTGTCATCAAGGCTACGGTCGGCCGCCAGGATCAGGTCATAGCCGTGGCGGGCCGCTTCCAGCGCCAGTTCCCGGCCGATGCCAGTGGAGGCGCCAGTGACGATGGCCAGGGGACGGGAGGAGAGGGTGTTCATACTTCGTTCCTCAATCCAGGAATCGGCGGACCGTCTTGCGGCAATCCGCGCCAGCTTCGGCAAAGATCGCGCAGCCCGGCGCTCATTGGCGCCGGACTGCGGCGGCTCAGTGGCGGATGTCCTGACCGGCGATCAGCTCGCCCATCAGCTCTTCCTTGCGCTGCTGCAGGCGTTCGCCCATCTCGGCCATGTCCAGGCGGCTCTTCTTCGCCTTGGGGAACATCTCGTTCTGTTCTTCCTTGACGTGATGCTTCACCCATTCACCCATGACGGTGACCTTGGCGTCGTAGTCTTCGCCGTCCGGGTCGACGCCTTCGACGGCGGCGATCAGGTCCTTGATGCTCTGGTGCTCGACGCGAGCCTCAGGCACCAGTTCCTTGTCCTTCAGCGCAGCCTGCACTTCGGGATAGAAGATCTCTTCCTCGATCTGTGCATGCACAGTCAGCTCCATGCAGATCTGCGCAACGATCTGCTTCTTCTTCGGGACGGAGCGGGTCTTCTTGAACTGCTCGAACAGGTCGTTGACCTTCTTGTGGTCCGCGCGGAGCAGAGCCACGGCGTCGGGGGTCTTCGGCGTGGCCGCCCGGCGGGTGGTGGTGGTTTTGCGGCTGGCGGTCGTGGCTTGCGTGGGCATAAGAGCTCCTGATGGGTGTGCTTGGTTGCGACAGGAACCACAGGCAAGTGCGATGCCTACGCGGCAAAAACCTGTTGGTGATCGCTGTGAGACGAGGTGTCGGAGGAGGGTGTGTCGGACCAATCCTTCATCAGGATGAGGGGCTGTCCGTCCCCCGGGGATGCTGCGCTGCGGCACCATCCCACGACTGCCCGACCACAACGACAATGAGCTCAGACACCGACCCCCGCAACAAAGTCCCTCAGCACCCGCGCCAAGACACGCGGGTTCAAACGCAGGGCTTCGCCTCTGGGGGCCACGGCCGGGATATCTTCTTTGCCGCGGTGCAAGCCACCCGCATGCCCATGGTGGTGGCCGATGCGCGGCAGCCCGACATGCCGCTGGTGTTTGCGAATCAGGCCTTCCTGGAGATGACCGGCTACGACACCGAGGAAATTCTCGGCCGGAACTGTCGGTTCCTGCAGGGCCCGGACACCGACCGGAGCACCGTTTCGCTGATTGGAGAGGCGATCCGCTCGGAACGAGAGCTGACGGTGGAGCTGCTGAACTACCGCAAGGACGGCTCCACCTTCTGGAACGCCCTGTTCCTCACACCGGTCAGAGGCGACGACGGGACGCTGCTCTATTACTTTTCTTCCCAGCTGGATGTGAGTCGTCGTCGGGATGCCGAGTCAGCCCTCCGGCAGGGCCAGAAGATGGAGGCGCTTGGCCAGCTCACCGGTGGCATCGCCCACGACTTCAACAACCTGCTGCAGGTCATCACCGGTAATGCCGAGCTGGCGAGTGCCCGCGCACGCACGGTGGCGCCGGAAGATGCGCTGCTGGCCAGATCCATCGGGAACGTCAAGGCAGCCGCCGCGCGATCCGGCGCGCTCACCCAGCAGCTGCTGGCCTTTGCCCGCAAGCAGCAGCTTCAAGGACGGGTGGTGAATGTCAATGAGGCCATCCAGGCGACGGCCGACATGGCAGCCAGCTCATTGCAGGGCATCGAGGTGGTCTTCCAGCTGGCGCCGGACCTGGCCAATGCGCGCATCGATCCGTCCCAGTTCGAGACGGCCCTGCTGAACCTGCTCGTCAACGCACGCGACGCCATGCCGCGCGGGGGGCGGATATGGGTCCGCTCCGCCAACCTCAGCGCTGGCAGCGAGGATGTGGGCATCCATGGGCTGGCGCTGCCAGGTCAGTATGTGACGGTGGCCGTCAGCGATGAGGGCGTCGGGATACCCCCGCAAGCCTTGTCACGTGTGATGGACCCCTTCTTCACGACCAAGGCGGAAACCGGCGGCACGGGCCTTGGCCTGTCGATGGTGTACGGGTTTGCCAAGCAAAGTGGCGGCGTGGCCACCATTTACTCGGAGGAAGGCGCAGGGACGACCGTGCGCCTGTACTTTCCGGCGGTGGAGGACCCCGCTTCTCCGAGGGAACAGCGCAGCGGGCCGCTACGCGGCGGGCATGGCGAGCGGATCCTCGTGGTGGATGACCGCGCGGAAGTGGCGGACACCGCTGCCGCGATGCTCGACGCGGCGGGCTACCGCTGCACGGCGGTCTACAACTCCGGCGATGCCTTGGCCCAGTTGAAGGCAGGGCCGGACTACCGGCTGCTCATGACCGACATCATCATGCCCGGCAGCAAGAATGGCGTGGTGCTGGCGCGCGAAGCGCAGCTGCTGAGCCCCTCACTGCGCGTGCTGCTCATGACCGGTTTCGCGGACGGTAGTCCCGACCGGCTGAACGGGCAGAGCTACGACATCGTGTTCAAGCCCTTCACTTCCGAGGAACTGCGCGTGCAGGTGCGCCGGGCGCTGGATGGGCAGGCCTGACGCTGGGCGCGAACTCACTATTTTTTGGCGCCGTAGTCGTAGACATCGCGAAAGACCAGCATGTCCGGCAGCCGCTCCTCGGCTGTGCCAGGAAACCCGCAGCGCTTGGCAAACTCCGGCGCTTCCTTGAACGTCCCGAACATTCGATCCCAAATGGTGAGGTCGCCGTAGTTATAGCGATGCACCCCCATCTGGTGGTGAATCGAGTGGTGCTCCGGTCTCTGGATGATCCACCCGAGCCACTGTGGGGTACGAATATTGGAGTGATAGAAGTATTCGCCGGCAGCGCCGAAAAACGAGGTCCAGGCGCCGGCCAGTGCCGATCCACCGAAGACAAGATAGATGAAGAAGCTGGCGATGATGGAGTCCGCCGCTATTTCGATCGGGTGCTTGTAGAACGAGGTCAGGACCTCGATCCGGCTGGGGCTGTGATGAACCTGATGGAAGAGCAGCCAGAAGCCGTCAGCATGACGCAGGCGGTGCCACCAGTAAAAGACAAAGGTGCCGACGAACCAGTAGAAAAAACCCTCCAGCACGGGATAGCGCCAGCCACCGAGGTTCAACAAGGCGTGGTCTCGAAAGAAGCGGTTCCAGATCAGACCGCCCGCCCCGATAAGCGCCAGCTGCATGACGTTCATGAGGGCAGCGCGGGCGTACCAGCCGCGCACCTGAGGCAACGGCCTGCCGGGGCGCACGCGCTCCACGATGAAAAAAGTGAGGGTCACCAGGACAATCAGGGCGGCAGGCAAGGCCTGGTCTACAAGCGGCTGAGGAAGTTGAATTGACAAGTGCAGTGCTCTGGTCGTCTGGTGAAAATCGGTCAATGAAGCGAATCGGCGGGCGCCGCGCAAGCATCGATCCATTGATGGAGCATGGCTCATTGCCAATTGCATCGAGCCAGATGGAATGCTACAGCGAAGGCTGTCCAACTTTTACTCGGCGCCCACTGCCGTCGCCGCGTGCCGCTGGCGACAAGCCGCCCGGCTGACGGTCCGACAACGCCGCGGTTCTTGTTCCATTCAATCATTTTTCACGTCGAAGCGCCTGGTGAGTAACTGGCACGGCGAGGCGCAATGGATACTCCCTTCCAAATCAAATCAGGGAGGTTCAGATGGTAAAGATGATGTGGGTGGTGCTGCCACTGCTTGCGCTGGTGATGCTGGCTGCCGCAGGGGCCGCGGCAAAGGGGAAGGGCGGTCGAAAGGCCAGCGGCGACTTGAGCGGCAAACGCCCGCTGACCAAGCGTGAGCAGGCGATGTACTTCAGGCTGATCCAGGCGTTCCCGGAACATGTCGTCCTTGCACAAGTGGCGTTCTCGGCGCTTCTCGTGACGAAGGACCGGCCCACCAGATCGACGTTCGACCGAAAGGTGTGCGATTTCGTCGTCTGCACCAAGGCTTTCGACGTGTTGGCCGTCATCGAACTGGACGACGCGAGCCATCAGGGACGTGCCGACGCTGACGCCAAGCGCGAGGACCTTCTGAAGCGGGCCGGCTATCGCGTGGAACGCTTTGCCCAGGTTCCCGACGTCCTGGATGTCCAGCGCAGGTTCGCGCCGGCGACCGACCAGACCACAGTTCCTGCCGCCCGAGCGGTGGCCGAAACGGCCTGACGGCGCGGCATTCCTCCATGCCGGCACGCCGCAACAACGCCATCACCGAAGCGGAAGACATCTTCGCGCCCATTGAAGCAGCGCTGCTTCCGCTTGGGTTCTCGCGAATCGGGAACGTCTTTCATCGGAGGGCCGGGCACGACCTGCTGCCCCGCGTGGAGGCGCTGACCTTCGGCTTGGAGTATGGGTTTCGCGCCTGCTGGATGCACACCACGGTGGAGATTCCGGCGCTGGTGGAATTGCTCGCCAAGATCCGGCCGGCCGCCACTCGGTCGGCCTAGCCGATGTCAGTCGTCCCTCTCGCCGAACTCAGCCAGGAAAGCTTCGACAAATTCCTGTGAGGCGCTGAACGTGAGCGTCACTGTGATCCACCCGTCCGCTTCCTGCTGGACCAGCACCTCGTCGTCCCACGCATAGCCCTCTTCCACTGGCCCCTGGCGATTCGCGAACACGCGTCGGGCCCATCCCTGCATCTGAGCCACCTCTGCCATCACGGCGTCATGCTGCGCTTCTCGGGTGGAAGCCATGGCCTCCAGCGAATGGACGTCGTCTGAACCCTCCGAGAGGTCGACGGTGAGGTAGCGGATCGATGGAGTCATGGATGGAAACAAAAGGCCGCCTGCACGGGCGCAAACGACGTCAGGCCGCATCCTAACGAACCGGCGTAGCTCTGGGGCGGCTGTCGAAACGGCAAATGAAGACGTTGGCAGTCAGGCTCCTCACGTCCCCAGTGCATCCACGAGGCCGCTGACGATAGCCAGCGCCCTTGCTATCCATCGCTTGATCTGTGTCAAGGGCGCGGGGCATCTCGCCCTGATGATCAAGGCTGGTGCACAACGCCTCGGCCGCAAGGAGCTTCATGTCCACAACGTCTTCCGCCAATCCTCACACCACCGATGAATGGCAGCAGCAGATCGATGCGGTCGATCTTGAAATACTTCAGCTCGCCCTGCTGTGCAAGGTGCGTCTGCTGGACCGCACCGTGCTGGGTCACATCCTGGACAACAAGGTGGAGCTGCTCGGCGTGGAGCCCATCCCAGCCTTTGCCAAGCTGCGCGGGCTGCTGTTCCTGCACTTTGCGATTGTGGAGAAACTGGCGGACTGTGCCTCCGAGGAAGACGCCAGGGCGCTGGTTCACTCTGTCCACGAGCGCCTGTCCCAGCGGCTGGGACCGCGGCTGGACGCCCTGCGTTGACGGCGGACGGCTCCGCTGTGCACGACCTCAGCGAGCCACGAGGCCTTCGGTCTGCAGACTGACCCGCGTACCCGCATGCCCCGTCATCATCGCCTCGATGTGGGCGAGCGAGCCAATGACGGCGGCGTGCCCTGTCAGCCGCGCGAACTCGCAGGCCGCCTGCACTTTCGGTCCCATCGACCCCGCGGCGAAAGAGAGCTGCTCCAGCGCGTCCGGATGCGCCCGGGCCTGGGCACGCTGTGTCGGTTGGCCCCAATCGGTACAGACGGCGTCAACGTCCGTAGCAATGATCAGCAGGTCGGCGCCGAGTTCCCGTGCGAGCAGGGCGGCGCACAAGTCCTTGTCGATGACGGCCTCAACGCCGTTGAGCTGTCCCTGCTGATACAGCGTCGGAATGCCGCCACCGCCGGCGCAGATCACCACCGTGCCGCGCTCCACCAGCCATCGCACCGGGCGCATCTCCAGGATTCGCCGAGGCCGCGGGCTGGCCACCACGCGCCGGAAACCATCGCCATCCGGCGCCACGGACCAGCCTTTGGCCTGGGCCAATCGCTCCGCCTCTTCCCGGCTGTACATCGGGCCGATCGGCTTGGTGGGTCGGCCAAACGCCGGGTCGGCCGGGTCGACCTCCACCTGCGTGAGCAAGGTGGCCAGTGGGATATCGGGTGACAGGAGATTGCCCAGCTCCTGCTCAATCAAATAGCCGATCATGCCTTCGGTTTGGGCGCCCAGCACGTCGAGCGGGAAGGGATGGTCTGGGTCGTACGCATTGCCTTGCAGGGATAGCAGGCCCACCTGGGGGCCGTTCCCGTGAGCAATCACCAGTTCGTGCCCAGGAGCGACGCGGGCGATCTGCTGGCAGGCGATGCGCACGTTCTCGCGCTGGCTCTCCGCAGTCATGGGCTGGCCGCGCCGAAGCAGGGCGTTGCCGCCCAGCGCAATGACGATTCTCATGGCGCCTCCCTCACAGGTCGGCCAAGGTGGCCACCAGAACCGCCTTGATGGTGTGCATGCGGTTCTCGGCTTGCTCGAACGCGATGTTGAAGTCCGACTCGAAGACGTCCTCGGTCACTTCCACGCCACCCGCCAGGTGCGGGTACTGCGCGGCAATCTGCTGACCAAGCCGGGTCTCGTCGTTGTGCAGCGCCGGCAGGCAGTGCATGAACTTGACCCGTGGATTGCCGGAGGCCAGCATGATCTTGCGGTTGACCTGGTAGGGCAGCAGTTGGTCGATGCGCTCGGCCCACTTCTCCACAGGCTCGCCCATGGAGACCCAGATGTCGGTGTGGATGAAGTCCACGCCGCGCACGGCTTCCTCCGCGTCTTCGGTGAGCAACAGCCGGGCACCGGTCTCCTTGGCGATGGCCTCGCAGGCTTCGCGGTGCGCCTCATGCGGCCACAGGGCCTTCGGTGCGGCAATGCGCACATCCATGCCAAGCTTGGCGCCCACCAGCAGCAGCGAGTTGCCCATGTTGTTGCGTGCATCGCCGAGGTAGGCGTAGCTGATCTGGTGCAACGGCTTCTCGCAGTGCTCGCGCATCGTCATCACGTCGGCCAGCATCTGCGTGGGGTGATATTCATCGGTCAGACCGTTGAAGACCGGAACGCCCGCATACCGGGCCAGCTCTTCCACCACCTCCTGCTTGAAGCCGCGATATTCGATGGCGTCGTAGAGCCGCCCCAGGACGCGCGCGGTGTCCTTCATGCTTTCCTTGTGGCCGATCTGCGAGGAGGCAGGGTCGATGTAGGTGACGCTGGCGCCCTGGTCATGGGCTGCCACCTCAAACGCACACCGAGTGCGGGTGGAGGTCTTCTCGAAGATCAGCGCGATGTTGTTGCGCTTGAGCAGCGGCTGTTCCGTGCCGCTGTACTTCGCCCGCTTGAGGTCGCGGGCCAGGTCCAGCAGGTAACGCAGCTCACGTGGCGTGTGATGCATGAGGCTGAGCAGGCTGCGATGGGTAAGGTTGAAGGCCATGGAGGACTCCTGAGCAAAAAGGGAAATTGGGGACGGTCCGGAACCAACGGCGCAGGTCAATACGCGACTGGCTCGCGCACCAGCGGGCAGGTCATGCAATGGCCGCCACCGCGTCCTCGACCTAGCTCGCTCGCGCTGATGGTGATGACCTCCACCCCGGCTTTGCGCAGCTGTGTGTTGGTGTGCACATTGCGGTCGTAGCCCACCACCACGCCGGGCTCAAGGCAGACGACGTTGTTCCCGTCATCCCATTGCTCGCGTTCGGCGGCGTAGGCATTGCCACCGGTTTGCACCACGCGCAGCTGCTTGAGGCCCAGCGATTCGGCCACCACGTCCACAAACGGCTGCGTCTCGCGGCGGATGTCGAGACCCATCGGTTTGGCAGGGTCGGGCCGCAAGCTGAAAGGCACGATCTGCGATACGACGTCGGGGAACACGGTGACGAGATCCCGATCGCAGAAGCTGAAGACGGTGTCCAGATGCATGGCAGCCCGGGAACGAGGCAGGCCGGCCACGATGATTCGATCCACCGCGCCTTCCTTGAAGAGCCGAAGCGCCAGCTGACCCACGGCCTGGCGTGAGGTTCGCTCCCCCATGCCCACCAGCAGCACCCGCTGCCCGATGGGCATGACGTCGCCACCTTCGAGCGTCGCCAGGCCATGGTCCCGGTCGACATCGCCCCACCAGACCTTCACGCCGGGGCCGGCGAAGGTGGGGTGGAAGCGGTAGATGGCGGCCGCCAGCAGGGTCTCCTGGCGGCGGGCCGGCCAGTACATGGGATTGAGCGTCACCCCTTCGTAAATCCAGCAGCTGGTGTCGCGGGTGAATTGCGCGTTGGGCAGTGGCGGCAGCAAAAAGCTGTCCGGCCCCATGAAATCCGCCAGCATTTGCAAGGTCGTGGAGCTACCCAGGCCCTGCATCAGGTCGCGCACCGAGACGCCGCCCATGAGGTACTGCGCCATGTCGGACGGGGCCAGGCTGCGCAGCCAATGTCCCGTGTCGTCCGAGAGGCCCGGGCCCACCAAGTCCGGCGTCAGTTTGCGTGAGAGGACCCAGTCGCGCGCTTCCGGATTGGCCAGGACGTCGGTCAGCAGCTCCAGCATGTCCACCACCTCGACGCCACGTTCGCGCATCTTGGTGACGAAATCGAAATGGTCGCGCTTGGCCTGGCTGACCCAGATGACGTCGTCAAACAGCAGTTCGTCGCAATTGCTGGGGGTCAGGCGCGTGTGGGCCAGACCCGGCGCGCTGACCAGCACTTTGCGCAGCCGGCCCACTTCCGAGTGGACGCCTTGGAGGGGTGTGGACATGAAAGGGCCTCCTTGAGGGGGTGAATCAGAGATGCAGTTGGCCGGTGGCCAGTCCGTAGGCCGCGGCCAGGGCGCCGATGAGTACGACGCCAAAGACGGCAGCCTCCAGCCGGGTGAAGACCCGCGCTCCGCGTTCGCGACGGGCGATGGCGTAGAAGACGGCGCCTGGTGCATACAGCAGGCTGGACAGCAGGACGTACTGCAGCCCGCCCGCATAGATCAGCCAGCAGGCATAGATCACCGCTACTGCGGAGACGATCAGGTCTTGCCGGCGCTGCGGACCCTGGCCGTCATAGGTGTCGCCGCTCCAGGCCAGTTGCAGGCCGTAGGCCGCCGACCAGAAGTAGGGAATCAGGATCATCGAAGTGGCCAGCAGCAACAGGCTCAGATAGGTGGAGTTGCTGAAAAGCGTGACGACGAGGAACAGCTGGACCAGCCCATTGGTCAGCCACAGCGCGGAGGAAGGCACCTGACGCGCGTTCTCCTTCCCGAGGAAGGCAGGCATGGTGCGGTCCTTGGCCGCTACGTGCAGGATCTCGGCGCAGAGCAGCGTCCAGGACAACAGCGCCCCGGCCAGCGATACGATCAACCCAATGCTGATCAGCAGCGCACCCCAGTGGCCAACCACATGTTCCAGCACCGGCGCCATGGACGGGTTGCGCAACTGCCCAAGCTGCTCTCTGGGGACGATGCCCAGTGACAGCACATTGACGAGCACCAGCAGGGCCAGCACGCCGATGAAGCCCATGACCGTGGCGCGCCCGACATCACTGCGCCGTTCGGCCCGTGCCGAGCAGACGCTGGCCCCTTCTATGCCGATGAACACCCAGACGGTGACCAGCATCATGTTGCGCACCTGGTCCATGACGCTGCCCAGGTTGCCGCTGGCTCGCCCCCAGAAATCGGCGGTGAACACGTCCATCCGGAAGGCGGCGGCGGTGATGACGATGAAGAGGATCAGCGGCAGCACCTTGGCCACCGTGGTGATCTGGTTGATGAAGGCCGCCTCCTTGATGCCGCGCAGCACCAGCAGATGGGCGCCCCAGAGCAGCACCGACGCACAGCCTACGGCCAGCGGCGTATTGCCTTCGCCAAAGGCCGGGAAGAAGAAGCCGAGGGTGCTGAAAAGCAGCACGAAGTAGCTCACATTGCCGAGCCACGCTGAAATCCAATAGCCCCACGCGGACGAAAAACCCATGTAGTTGCCGAACCCGGCCTTGGCATAGGCGTATACGCCGGAGTCCAGGGCAGGTTTGCGCAGCGACAGGCTCTGGAAGACCCGTGCGAGCATCAGCATGCCCACAGCAGTGATGGCCCAGCCGATGAGAATGGCGCCAGGGCCGGCGCTGGCCGCCATGTTCTGGGGCAGGGAGAAGATGCCCCCCCCGATCATTGAACCGACCACCAGAGCGGTCAGTGCTGGCAGCTTCAATCGAGCGCGTGGATCCGACATGCTTGCACCTCCATGACAGGCCGGCGGCTTGCCAATGAGTGGAGTGGCACCGCCTTGCAGCCAGTATGGCCACGAGGTTCACGCGTGCTCAGAGCGACGGATCGGTTCTCTGATATTTGTCGGGATCGGGTGGGGGTGGGGGGCCGAATGAGCGGTCTGCGGTGCGGTCGCGCAACAGACGTGTGAGCGGGAGTTGGACTCCCCGGCAAGCGGCTACAGCGGGCTTTGCAGGGAGCAAGCCGCGATGATGAACGAGGGCGAAGCCATGCAACCCCGATGCTCGGGGCTGTGCGTTCGGGCTACTAAAAAACGGTTGGGCCGACGTAGACGATGACGCCGGCTGTCTCGCGGCGCCGCCGGCCCCTCGTTAGGCCAGGGCGCGGACGCCATCCGGGGGTGACCGGGCGGGGCCGGTCAGGCCTTCGCGAGCAACGATCGCATCTGACTGCAGACGTTCTCGCCAGTCGTTGTCAGCCGCAGGCCGCCGCCGTTCCACTCCAGCCAGTGCAGGGCCACGTAGTCGTCGATGTCATCACTGGGAATTTCGCTGGCGAGCCGGCGGTTCAGCAGATCGACGGTTTGAAGAATCTTGTCCTGCAAGTCCGGGCGTCGCGACGCCAATGCAGTCCTGGTCATGGAAGTCATCAGTTCCTCCTGTTCATTCAGGTTTAGTTTCTGCCGCCAACCGCTCGGCCTGAAGCGGCCCAGCAGTCAGCACCATCAGCACATCGGCATACCAGGCGCAGTTCAAGCCCAGCGACTCGTCCATCTCGCTGTTGCGATTGGCCATGTCCATCCGGCTTGCATGAATGCCAAGCAGATGCCAGCGATGTCCCGTCGCGGCCCCATCGGTGGCAAGCGCCAGCACGGGGGAGCCGCTGCAGCCTCGGTGCATGCGGGCATCTGTCAAGAAGTAGCCTGCCCCTTGGAACCGGACGCCGTACCACGAGGCAACTGCGGCCTGACGCACCACGGGAAGGTGATGAAGGGTGTCATAGAAACCCAGCGGGAAACCGGGGATCACCAGGCGGTCCCCCACATCGATGTAGAACGAGTGCCCCGGAAGATCCGCAGGCGTGAAGGCCTGTACGAGGTACCCATCCGGCAGCGCTGCGGTGTCCAATGCCAGCGCCGCAACATCGACCGGCCCGCCGCTGTCCTGCGCCTGGATCCACTCGGCCGTGCCATTGCGATACAGGAGCGCGGACAAGGTGCCGACCCGGGTCAGGTCGCGCGCATCGGTGTGCACCTCGATCTCGATGCGGTCGGGAGCGTGACCGGTCGCGGCGTCAAAGAGGACGTGACGACTGGTGATCAGAAAGAGGCGTCCGCTCCGCTCGAAGAAGAAGCCGCTGGCTGCCGTCAGGGAGACAGAGCCCTTGAACGTCAGCACACGGGTGACCCCGAAGAGCGCTTGATCCTGTGCTGGGCCGCGACCCGCGGAGGCCGACTCCATCGCTCGCGGCACGTCGGTCTGTTGGGCGAGATGCCCCCGCGACCAGGCGTCGCGTCGGTCGGACCAAGTTTTGGCACTCTCGCCGGTAGCGTCGGGTTGATTGGCCAAATCCAGCATCGGATTGGTCAGCGCATGCTCACCCCGCGCGGCCGCCTTTGCGCCCAGGCGCTGAAGCTCGGCATGCTCGTCGAACATGCTGGACCTGGCGCGGGGTCTGGCGCTTTGCTGCGCAGACGTCAATGCCGTCGTGGCATCGTCCAGTGGGGGCGGGGAGCGGTCAGACGTCAAGGAACACCTCATGAAGAGGACTTGTCCCGTCAGGGGCGACGCTTCCGCCGGTGGCGCTTCAAGCAATGGATGCGAGGGGGCGGTCTTGGATCGAGCGTGCCCCGTGAGCCTTCTAATGTACCGGTGACCGGTGTGAAGGGTTGCGCTTTCTGAGCGCCTTTACACGAGCGGGCGTTGACGCTTTGCGACCGACGAGTCGATACCTACCGCGATGGCGTGGCGCCGCTGGGGCAAGCGCGGGCCCAAGACGCCGAGCAAGGCGCTGAAGCGTCGTGACCTGCAGCCCGGAGCCCAGCCGGGCCGCTGCGGCCGAGCCTTCAGCCAGCCGTCACAAGGGCAGTTCGGTGTAGTAGCGGCCGCCGTGAAAGATGAGCGGTTGTGCCTGTTCCACCCGTGTGCAGGCCTCCACCTCACCCACGAAGATCACGTGGTCGCCTTCTTCGTACTGGCTGCGGTTCGCGCACTCGAACACGGCCGCGCAGCCCTCCAGCACGGGCGCCCCGCCGCAACCTTCGCGCCAACGCACGCCGGCGAAGCGATCGATGTCCCGCGTGGCAAAGCGCTGCGCAAGCTCTTTCTGGTCAGCGGCCAGGATGTTGATGGCGTAATGCGAGCCCCGACTGAATACCGGCATGGAACCCGCCCGCCGAGCCAGGCTCCACAGCACCAGCGGCGGCGACAGCGAGACCGAGTTGAAGGAGTTGGCCGTCAGCCCGACCAGCGTGCCGTCCTCACCGCGCGCGGTCACGATCGTGAC
>Ga0065165_1000699_pt1 | contig 47796 bp, 40 predicted proteins | sample AraplaMF_Cvi_mMF_FD_63813 | JGI IMG/M metagenome (GOLD analysis project Ga0065165, IMG submission 63813) | Arabidopsis root microbial communities from the University of North Carolina, USA - plate scrape MF_Cvi_mMF (version 2) (version 3) | ecosystem: Host-associated > Plants > Roots >...
TGTTCATCATGTCAATCCTCCCTGCACCCTATTCAAGCAATTTACCCCGATCATCACATCAACTCTCCCCATATCCTGTTCAAACAATTTATCCTGTTCATCATGTCAATCCTCCCTGCATCCTGTTTAATTTGCATCCATGAACATCAAATCCACCAACTCCGAAGCCCTCAAATTCATCGTCGGCGGTATAATCATCGGTGCAACAGCCTTAAGCAATTCCCTCATTCCCTGGCAGGTTAAAGCTGCGGCTGCTGCGCTCTTATTTAGCTACGGTGTGTTCCTGTTGTTCAAAGGCGGAGAGAACGCCGACGGTACGGCTACCATGAGCCGCAAGACCGCCCGTTGGGTGGTGGTAGGCACCATAGCGCTGCTGTTTGTTGGCGGGGTGCTGTATTATGTATTGCCGAATAAATCGGGTAAGGCGTTTGACGGAATAGAAGGGAAGTTTGAGATTTCGATGCCCGACCAGAAGTACCCGGGCACGGCGCGGATGGATAGTTCCAGCCTTGTATTGCAGTTTGCTGTATCGCCGGGTCTGCAGATTAAATCAATTTCGTTGTCGAATACGCCGGAGTTGGAGAAGGCGGGGCTGATGTCTATCTGCGCGTTGAATAAGAATTACCAGGTGATGGAGTGCTCAACGAGTCTGGCGTCGTCGAAAGGATTCAGCGAACAGTTTTTTGATGACGGTGTGTTTACCATCATGTTTCAGTTTAAGGAAGACTTGAAGTTGGATGACCTCGGTACGGTTTCGTTTGCAGTGCTTACGAATCGGGGTGCGGACAGCGTGGTGATTCACCCGGTGGAAGATTAACCGCCGGCGTATGGCCTTTGGGTAGTGTCTAGTGAACCTCCTGGACCTGCCCGTTTACAAATTCGACCGTCAGGCATTGGCTGGCTTTCCATGGCACGCGGAATACGAGCACGTAGTGGAACTCGTCGTAGTCGGCCGAATAATCATCGAAGTATACGTAGTGCAGGGTGGCGGCATTGAACGTGTCGTCTGCCGACTGGAATTCTGTGTCGCAGCCCGTGTGGCGTGCGCTGCACGTGAAGTGCCGGTAGATCTGCTCTTTGATGTATGTAAGGTTGCTGCTGGGAATGTTGAAAAAATTATTGATCCGGTCAGCGATGTGACTGGTAATTGTCTTGAGTTTATTCGGTGTATCCGCATATATCGATACGGGTACCGGGCGGCATAACAGCGGCGAGAACTCCTGGAGTTCGAACGATCCACGCTGTTCATTGTAGGTGCTTTTCTCGAGTATCTGCTGCCGTGTTAGTTTCATAGCCGAACTAATTTAACGCTGGTTAAATATACATACAGTTTAATATGATGTGGTAAGCGGGCTAAATCATTTTTGAATATACGGTGATCTTTCGTGATAGTCGGATTTCATTGGGCGCGCAGTTGTACGTATGTAGTATTTATTCCACTTTTTTTTGTAAGCGTTTGGGGGTACAGCCGCTGCAGCGTGTTCTGTTAGTCACGAAACAATTGTAGTTGGATATGTCTGAGCGTAATGGTTGGATCGGTGCTGCCGTAGGGGTTGCGCTGATCTTGTTTGTGTTGTACGGCGACCTTCTTCCGGTGCCGTTAATGTATCTCGCCGGTATGACTTTGCTGGCTTTTTGCGGTGTAAGAATTCTCACGAGAAATGCAGTAATGACAAAGTCAGCTGTATGGGGTATCAGCGTTATAGTCTTGCTGATAATCGGAGTGGTGACGTATGTCTACATCGACGGGCGTGTGCGTGAGCGGCCTGTGCTGCACGGTAAGTTCGACGTCACGTTCCTGGGATGGAAATTCCCCGGCACTGCTAAACTGGAAGACAACGGAAAACGACTCATGCTTCAATTTAAAGTTCCTGCCCGGGTCTTCGTAAAGTCCTTCAGCCTCGACAGTATTCCAGCCAGTCACCGGTCAAGATTGAGAATGGTCTGCGCACTCCATCAGAATTTTGAAGTGGCGTATTGTACCTCCGATACTGTCAGTGGTTTTACCGACATCCAGAACACCTGCCTCGATAATGAATTCTACACCACCAGTCTATGGTTCTATGAGCCGTTGGAAGTCGAGAGCCTGGATGGTGTAGCCTTTTCCGTAGTCACCAGCCGTGGGGATAACCGTGTCGTTGTAAGAGCAAACTAGAGCCGTTACCGCTGAGCATCCGATCGATGTGAGATTCGGGTAACATTTCAGAAAGAAATGAAGAAATGAGCGAACAGACTGTACGGGCATAGCGTTAGTACCCGGCAGGTTATTCCTTTACGCTATTCTTTATATATGGACGATCAAACAGACGTTGCGCAGAAGACACTGTTGGTGCAGCACATTCTAAAACGTGTTCCCCTCACGGCCGATGAGCAGGCGTACCTGAACGCCAGGGTCCGGATACACCGGATATTGCCCCGGCAGTACCTCGTGCAGCAGGGCGATGTGTGCCGCTACGAGAGCTTCGTCTGCGAAGGATTCCTGCGGTCGTTCTTCGTGGATCGGAAAGGAGACGACCACACCCTCCAGTTCGCCATGGAAGACTGGTGGATCTCAGACCTCCGCAGCTTCGTAGACCAGGTGCCCGCCACCCGCAACGTGGTCGCCCTCGAACCCTGCACCCTCGTCCAGATCAGTCGCCCCGAAATGGACGACCTCCTCCGCCAGATTCCCGCATTCGAAAAGTTCTGGCGCCTCCTCAACGAACGCGCCTGGATTGCCGCCGACGAACGCATCCTCAACAACATCGCCCTAACCGGCGCCGAACGCTATGAAGCCCTCCTGAAGAAATATCCCTTCATCGAACAGCGCCTCCCTCAGAAATACATAGCCTCCTACCTCGGCATCACCCCGGTCTTCCTAAGCCAGATCCGCAAGAAATTCGCGAAGTCTTAGAATCGTAGGTGGGAGTTAGTTCCACTCTGCCGCAGAATCCACAACCGCCACCGCCTCGATCTCAATTAGTGCATCCGGCGAATACAGCGACGATACTTCAAAGATGGTATCCGCCGGATACGGCGCCGTGAAGTAACGCTTGCGCAAGGCGACGATCTTGTTGAAGTTGGCCATGTCGCGGAGCAGGATCGTTACTTTCACTACGTTCTTTAAGCTTGAGCCGCCCGCCTTTAAAACCTTATCGAGATTTTCGAAAGCTTTGGTGGCTTGCGTGTCGAATTCTCCAATGCCCTCCAGGCTACCGTTGTCATCAAAGGCCGTCTGGCCGGATAGGAAGAGCAGTTCGCCAACACTGTGGCCCTGGGCGAGGTGAAAGGGTGCGTAGGGGTCGGGAGTGATTTGGATGGGGGAGATTTTCATGTGTTTTATTTTTGATAAAGGTAACGGGGTGGGGAGTGGAGGAGGGAGAAAGTGTAATTTAAGATTGGCAATTAAAGTAGCTTAATATCGTAAATTGTCGGTGAGAGAAATGTTCATTATTGCGCGTTAAGGTTGATACATGTCATAATAGAATATGTTAGGAGATTGCGCTCTTTGTTGTATAGAAGCAAACATTTTTCTACTTGTTGATGCTATAAAAAGTGATATCATTTCAAGATAAAAGTTTCTGTCAGTCTGTTCAAAGAATGCTTCTCCATTGGTTTCAAGTAAATTTATATAAATGTGAACGTGATTATAGGGGATTACTTTTTGATAATCGACATTACCAAAAAATAAACTGGCGTGTAGCCATATGAATGTATCTGTCAGACTTCGTAACTCACGCAATGCAATAAGTGTTGCCTCTGGATCTTGGGCATGGTGGGCCACGGAGATTTTTCTAAGAATTGAAATTGAATTATTCGTAAAGTCTTTTGCTATGTCATATAGCATCTGAGTATTTAGTAGTATTTTTTGTGATTCTATCTGTGCTTTTGTTTGTTGTTTTCCGATCGATTTAGTGAAATCGACCAATACTCGTTGTAATCTAATGGTGATATAAAGTGTAATGACTCCGATAATTGGATTAAATACTCCTCCTATATAGTCTCCGAATTGTCCCCAGCTTTCGAGATCGTAAGACATTTTATTGTTGAAGAAATATAAAAAGTACGCGGTCGTTAGTATGACGTATAGGATAATGGAAATATAAAGGGAATATAGCAGGTTTTTTTGTTTGTCTATTTTTTTCGCCATATGATTATTCTTGTTGATGTAGTTTTATTCGTGTATTCCTTCCAATTGAATGCAGTATTTGGTAATTTAAGCTCAAATTATTTACTGACTACTACAAGATCAAGCTTTTCATTCTTGGGATGATATGATATTTCGGGACATCCGATCATCTCCCGATGGCTAGATAAGTTAACATTTATTGGATGACAAAAAGCCCGTCTTCCACCACGGTAATGGCGTAAAGATGTGCTTCATTATAACTAAACTAAGAGTTTGATTGTGATTTGGCAATAAGGTGTTGTTCTTTTTTAAGAAAAGCGTGAAGTAATACAAGAGCACCGTTTCCTTACCTGTGGCCAGACTACGCCGCCTCACATACTGTATAAATTAATCAGTGTAGATAAATAATCCTCTCTTTCGTAATCTTAGACAACTGCTCATACTAACTCACCTTGTATGGAATCATTGTAAGATGGACCGTGTGACTTCTGGTAGCAATGGAAGTACTGTCCACTCCACTTGCAGTGGCGCTGGTATTGCACCGGGGCTAAACTTACTATTGTCCATAAAAGCATCGTGTGATTTGCAATGGCCAATGCCGGAGAAAAATCTTTCTTGACTTATCGAGATGTCGATTATAATAAATCAGTGGGATATATTCTATATACGCAATTTTTCCTGTAGAGGTAGTCAGTTACGATAACTACATTGTGTAAGACGTCATATTCTCCCTACCTTTACCCCCACTATGCCCGAAACCTCCATCCTCCACGCCACAATCCTACTCAACGCTTCAGAAGGCTTCCACGAGGCCCTCCACCGCATCACCACTCTCACGCATCCCCCTCAACTTACTCCGGCAATGTTCTCCCCCGGCGACAGCCGCAACACTTCTCACGCAATCGCCTTCGCTACCACTTACAACGGTCTCGACATCTGGGACCCCGCATGGTCCGACTTCCTCCTGCGCTTCGAATACCTCCTTTCGAAATCAGATTTCGACTTCGCCCGCCTCACCCTCGAGACGTCCTCCGTTGGAAGCTCCCATTTCCTCTGGAAGCGTAAGCCCATCGAAGGTGAAGCTGATGAAAGCCTCATCGAATGTCCGCGCTGGTACTTCGGTACCGGCATGCGCAACATGCACGGCGAGCTTGATGTTCTTCACCCGGTAGCCCCCGTCCTCCAGTTTGATTACCCGTTGGCCTTTAACGACGAAGTAAAGGACCTGTTTAACGCAGCATTACCCGAACTGAACGGCGCTCTGATACATACCCGGCTATTTCTCGATCATACAATTTTAAACGAGGCCGACCTAGACGCCCTCCACCTTATACTGACCTATTTAGAGCTTCAGTCCGTTATAACGCGGGGTATGGATAATGACCGCCTCTTCATAATCCGCTTGCGTAATATCAAAGTGCTCACAACGCCTTATGAGCATTACGATGAAAACGTAAATCAGTAATTTGCGACGTCATGGTTAAACATGAATTGGTAATCACAGGCATTGTTCTTTTCCTTGCAGCATGCTCAGGTAAACCAACAGATCGATCCGCACCGCAGGACAGCACGACAATAACAGTTGCCATGGATAGCGCCGCCCAACAAGTCACTACCGAACCACAGTCCGAAAGCGACTACGAAATAGACAATTGCGTATTCGATACCAGCCCCTACAAATTTACCACCGACGCCCTGAAGCGTCACAAAGCCGACATAGCATTTACGTGGGATAAATAAAGCGAGCAAGCTATAGCCGTACTAGCCAATACCGATACATTGCTTTTGCACATCGGCGGTTGTAATCACTTCGGCTACTCGGCCACATTACGTACAACCACGTCTTTCACGGACTCTGTTGCGCTCTTCAAAAAATCACACTGGCTGGCAGAGAACTTCTTCGGCGAGTTCTCGAAAGACTACGCGGAGTGTATAGCCTCCGGAAAATTTCGTTCAACGGACAGCGGTAGCCGCACTCGCCGTGTATTTGAATTTTTGGTGGCCGATACGGTACTTACCAACTATGTCTACGAAGGATTTTGGTTCGAGCGGCGCGGCAAACTTACAGAAATTAGTATGGCCGGGTATATTAACTAGCCTCGCTATTTTCCGGGTACGATTTGGAACGTTTTGGGGCATGCCGTTCTACAGGGGCACGCTGTTAAAACTATAGGCTGTTCGGATGCTTACATATCGTCCAGTACCGGAAGATCATTTCAAGCGTTTCCTTTAGTTCATTAATCGTTGTGCCTTTAATGAAGTATCCCTGCACACGAAGTTCGTATACCTCGTTCAATATTGCCTGGCTATAAGCAGTCGACAGAAATATAAACGGAATACTCTTCTTACGAAGAGCGTCGTTTTGATCGATCCGCTTTTTCAGCTCCACGCCATTCATTTTAGGGAGGTTTACGTCGCTGAGAATAACAAACGGCTGATCGATTCTTTTATCGCTCTGAAGGTGTTCAAGGGCATCGGTACACGATGAGAAACAAACGATTTCGTTCTTTACACCCAGTTCAGTAATAATCTGTGAGGTTATTTCCAGGTCATCGATGTCGTCGTCGATAAGGATGATGGGGCCATTTTTGGTGATCATATTGGGCAATGGTAAGTGAGCTACATTATCATAATATTATGCCTGATGTTGACCGGTCTGTTGTTCTGGTGGCAGTATCCGCTTCAAGTGAAGATCAATCGTCATCCGGGTGTTTTGAAAGAGACCAGTATTCGAGGATCAATGCAATGGATTTTCGTAGCTCGTCCAATGTTAGCCCTTTTAGGAAATATCCCTGTACATTGTAGTTATGTACCTGCTCCAGCAGTGTCTTACTGAATGCAGTTGATAGAAAAATGAAAGGAATATTTTTCTTTCGAAGTATCTCATTTTCGTCGATCTTCTTTTTGAAGGCAACACCGTTCATTATTGGGAGGTTAATGTCGCATAGAATAATAAACGGACGCTCGTTCAATGCCTGACTTTCGAGGTATTCCAATGCCGTGTGGCATTCCGCAAAACTCATAACTTCATTTTGGATTTTCAGACCTTTTATCACGAGGGCAAACATTTCCCGATCATCGACGTCGTCGTCTATCAGGATAACAGAACCGGTTTTTGTTGTCATAAAGAGTAAGTGCAAACTGATCTGGGCGGGACAGGATAATATGTTAACAATGCCTATTTTAAGCCTTAAAAATCTTATGCCGCGCCTCTTTTTTGCAGATTTTTCGGAACGTGTGAAGTCATTGGCATCCGCATTTTTTTGCAAAAACACGGAAAGAATGATTATTTCTGTATAACCCTCGCTTGTATTATACCGGGGCGGTATATGTCATAACTTGAGACATAGCCTCGGCGCTGGAAATTTTCTAATGATGTTGTTGTGTTGCACCCAACGTGGGGGCGATGTTTAGTCCCGTTCGACTTCGTGGAAAAATCTGATTGTTAGGATACATTAGTATCCGATTCATCCGTACCATCCCGGCACAGATGAATCGGATACTTTTCTTCAGAACAAACCAAACTTGAACGTGATGTTCCCTGATACATTGCTCAGGTCGCTGTCACTAAGCCCTTGGGCATCGCTGCCGATAGTCTGGCGGTACGAAATACCGGGGCTCACACGCATCCACTTCAGGAGGTTGATCTCTACCTGTGCACCGGGTTCAAGAACCGCGAAGAAGTTTGTATCGTGTTTATAGCTACGATGACGGTGTTCGTCGCGATCATTATCAATGTATTGCGCCGTGAAGCCTGCGCCCGATAGCAGATTAAACGCGAAGTGTACCTTCTTGTTAGAGTTCAAAACGTACTCGGTCATTAAGCCGAACTGCCCATAAGCATAACGCATGTTGGCACCCGGTACGGTTTTATGTTCTTCTGCTACACGCAGCGAATTGTTTACGGCGGCACCACCAAGACCAATCAATAGTTTCTTATTGATAAACCAGCCGCCATAAAGACCGTTGAGATTGGCATACTTTCCATTAATAGACGTAGACGAATTCGTTACTGCACCATAGAAACCTGATGATTTAACAGCGTTTAATTTTAGCGATTTAAATAGCGTCTCCGGTACATCGGTTGGTGTTGGAGTTACTTCCTGGGCATATAGATTCCCGGCCACTAAAGATAGCAGCATTATTGCGAAATACTTTTTCATGTTTTGTGATATTTAAGCGTATGACAACGCAGCCAGCAGATACCCCTACGCCCGATTTTTTTTAAGTCTTGGGCTACACTCGTACGGCTGCTGAACAGCATTGTAAATGCCCGGCTAACGTATAGCTGCGACATGATTTCTAGCTTTGCCCGGTCATTGCTTCCAGGCCATCCGTTATAAACCGATTTTGTTTTTCGGATTACGCTTTCGTACCTTTCACTATCGGTTTTAACCTAAACGACCCAATCCGCCCGCTAAAACCGGGTGATGTAAGGGTTTATTGAAGACGGATTTTGAACACATGCAAACGAAGGCAACCTACAACGAGGGGGAAGTATTGAAGCTGTTGAAAAGTGGGAGCGAGCTGGCGTTTGCCCAGATTTTTGATCGTTACCGGCCACAGATATACCGCACCGCACGCAAGTTTCTCAAGTCTACCGAACTGGCCGAAGAAATTGTACAGGAAGTATTTCTAAAAGTATGGCTCAAGCGCGAAACGCTGCATGAAGTGGAACGACTCGATGCCTTTCTCTATACCATGGCGCGTAACCTTACGTTCGATGCCTTGCGGAAACTCTCCACAGAAGCCATAGCCAAACAGCAGCTGGCATTAACAGCAGAAGCAACAGACGATACCACCTTCCTGGCCTTACAGGAAAATCAATACACGGAACTGCTCGAACAGGCCGTGGCCCAATTGCCGCCACAGCAAAAGCAGGTATTCCAGCTCGCGAAAGTAGAAGGGCTGAGCCATGAAGCCATAGCCGAGCGCCTTAACATATCGCGGCTTACCGTAAAGACTCACATGGCTAAAGCCCTCCAATCCATCCGTACCCATTTACAACCTCACCTCGGTACCATGGTTTTTCTACCTCTCATATTCTATAAAATATTCCGGTTCTAGTACCCGTTCGCGGTACTGGCAGCGTTTGCAAAACTTTTTTTAAAAAAATTAAACGGCAACTACTCCCACGGTTGGATTGATCCGTCTTCTATATAATAATCGGCAAAACGGCTGTTTGGCAGATTAAAATTTTAGAAAACTAAAAACGCAAAAGAGAAATAATAACCCCGGCATTGACAGAAATTCACTATGAACAACTCGTTTGACGATTTATTGAACCGTTACCTGGAAGACAAAGCCAGTGAAGAAGACGTGGCAGCGCTTATGGCACTGCTCAATACCGGGCAGCACGATGCGCTTGTAAAGCAGCGCATTACCGCCATGCTTGCCGAACCTGCCGACGAAGATCTGCGTACCGCCCGCGCAGAGCGGATGTTGCAGGCTATTGTGTCAACCAAACGCAATACAGATACGCCGGTTGTACAACTTCGCACACAGACTACGCGGTGGTGGTGGGCTGCGGCCGCCATCATCATACTCGCACTGGCCGGCGGTATAGCACTGTTGTTGCGGCCAACTGACCGGATGGCCCCGGAAACAATCGCACAGCAAGAGCCTGAACCCACAATATATAGTGGTAAGCAATACGTGCGTCTGCCCGACGGAAGCACCGTGCTGCTAAATGAAAACAGTGAGCTACGCTACGAACACACCTTCGCCAGAGATACGCGCGAGGTATTCCTGACCGGCGAAGCATACTTCGATATCAAACACGACGCCGGAAAGGCCTTCCGCGTACATACCGGTAAAGTTGTTACCACCGTACTGGGTACCGCGTTCAATATAAAGGCATGGCCCGAAGCTGGAGAAGTAAAGGTAAACGTAGATCGCGGTAAGGTTCAGGTAGGCGATGCAACCCAAACGTACGGTACCATTACACGCGATCAGCAGATCGCCGTAAATACCGTAACTTTCGCGTATGAACAAACCGATGTAAAAGTTCAGGAAGCAACCGAATGGAAAAGCTCATACCTCATCTTCGAAGACATGAGCCTGAACGATGCCATTGCCGTAATAGAAGCCAATTACCATGTACGCGTTGAAGTCGATAACGAGAAGCTGAAGGATTGCCGCGTGAGCGCCACCTTCCTCAACGGCGAAGACCTCGACCAGGTCATGACCGTGCTTACCGCCGTAATACAGGCCACCTACACACAAACCAATACCACCATTGTTATTCATGGTCCGGGCTGCGTATGATGCATCACCCGCAACGGACTACTATAACCGGAAACCTAAATATATAAACCTATGAACCACAAAGTGAAGTATGCCACGCTGTCGGCAATAAGAGCCCGGCAGCAGGAAGATGGTTAACCTGTAAATAACAGTATAGGATTTCCTGAAGCAGGCGTCGTATATAAAAAAAGCGACCACCCGGATGCGACCCGGATGGTCAGTGCTTTTAATAATTATCAGGTAACCATTAAAAACATTTCAAGGTATGAATTTATTCCTTACTGGACAAACACGTCCGGTAGGTGCGCATGCGCGCGCACTTTGGCGAACTCCCCAAGTAAAATTTCTCATGCGGGTAAGTCTTTTTTATCTATCGCTGGTCATGCTCAGCATACAGCTCCTGGTAGCCAACCCTGGCAAAGGGCAGGGCCTGGAAGATATCCGCATTACACTCGAAGTAGAGGACGGAAATTTGAAAGATGTATTCAGGAAAATCGAGAAAAAAACCGGACTGTTGTTTGCCTATCAGCCACAACAGGTCAGTGGCTACACCGGAATCAGCATCACACGATCTACACGGTCGGTAAAAGATTTCCTCGACGTATTGCTGCAACCGACAACGCTTGCCTACCGACAGGTAAACGGTAGCGTGATCATCTATAAAAGGCCCGAGCCCGAAGTTGTTACCACCGAAGAAATCGTGGAGGTTATAAAGCAGGACATTGTCGTTCGTGGTAAAGTTGTCGACAAAGAAAACCTCACCTCGCTGCCCGGCGTAAGTGTACTCATCAAAGGAACCGCCCGGGGCACGGTTTCGGATTCAGACGGTAACTACAGCATCGAAGTAAACGAAGGCGACATACTGGTCTTTTCGTTCATCGGATTCGTAACCTTCGAAGCTCCCGTAAACGGACATGCCACCGTAGATGTCCAGCTCGAATCGAGCATCAAGTCGTTAGACGAAGTGGTGGTCATGGGTTATGGCACAACAACACGCAGACTTTCCACCGGCTCGATCTCGAAAGTAAGCGGATCAGACATCACCAACCAACCGGTAACCAACGTCCTGCAAGCATTGCAAGGCCGCATGCCCGGCGTATCGATAACCCAGGCCAATGGTTTGCCCGGAGCCGGTATCACCGTGCAGGTACGCGGTGAGAACTCCCTCACCCGTATCAACCAGCCGTTATACATTGTAGACGGGGTGCCATACATGTCCACGCCAATCAACGTGCAAAGCCAGGCTAACCCTAACGGATCAGGAAGCGTACTGCCTTCTGCCGAAGGAAACACCAGCCCGCTCAACAGCATCAATCCCATGGACATCGAAAGCATTGAAGTATTGAAAGATGCCGATGCAACGGCCATCTATGGTTCACGTGCGGCAAACGGCGTGGTGCTCATCACTACTAAAAAAGGCAAGCCCGGCAAAACCAACTTCACCGTATCGGCCAGCACCGGCGTATCCAAAGTGCCGCGCTTCCTCGAAACGTTGAGCACGCCCGAATACCTGCGCATTCGGCAGCTGGGCAAAGCCAATGCAGGTGAAACCGCTACGATAGAAGATGATCCGGACCTCACCGAGTGGGATCCCAATGCCTACACCGATTTTCAAAAAATGCTCATCGGTAACTCGGCCAAAACAACCGATCTAACTGCAAGCCTATCCGGGGGAGACCGGCGAACCACATTCTTTGTCAGCGGTACCTTCCACAACGAAGACAACATCTTCTCGCCCGACCAGGGGTATCGTCGCGGTGCACTCAATGTAAACGCGAGCCATACAACTGAAAACGATAAGTTGCAGGTCGGTATCTCCATTCTGTACAACGACGATAAGAACACCATCAGTACGATAGACCTCACATCCGTAGCCTATCAGCTGGCGCCGAACTTCCCGCTGTATAATGAAGACGGAAGCCTCTACTGGACCGGCGTTCTCGGTGGAACTACTAACCCGCTATCGAATTTCAGAAAGCGAAACGAGAATAAAACCTCGAACCTCATCAGCAGCATGAACATACGGTATACCATTCTACCCGGACTGGACATCAAGACAACCGCCGGCTTTGGCCGTACAGATATGGACCAGATGCAGCTTACGCCACTGGCTGCGCAAGACCCATCGCTATCCTCCAGCATGGCCCGTGCGTTCTTCACCTACAACGTCACCAACAACTACATAATAGAGCCGCAGCTCACATACTCTAAAACGGTAGGTAAGGGCCGCGTCGATGCCCTTGCCGGTGGCACATGGCAATTCCAGAACTCGCGGCAGCCGTTCTATGTTTCGGCTAGCGGCTTCGTGTCCGACGAATTTATTACCAACATCGGGAGTGCTACCGAACGGTCCATCAGCAGTACCTCATCGCAATACAAATACGCTTCCGTGTTCGGACGTCTTACGTATAACTACGATAACAAGTACATCGCCAACGTAACCTTCCGCCGCGATGGTTCGTCACGCTTCGGTCCCAACAACAAGTTCGGTAACTTCGGTTCTGCTGGTGTAGCCTGGATTTTCTCCGAAGAGAGCTTCATGAAGAACAGTGGTCTCGATTGGATCACCTTCGGTAAACTTCGCGGCAGCTACGGCGTTGTGGGCAGCGACAACATTCGGAACTATCAGTATCTCGAAACTTTTGGAACAAGCACCTACGTTTACAACAACTCTACCGGGCTGATCGCAAACCAGATTGCCAACAGCGAGTTTAAATGGGAAGAAACGAAGAAGCTCGAAGGTGCCATGGAGATCGGCTTCTGGAACGACCGGTTGTTGTTCTCATCGGCCTACTACCGCAACCGCAGCAGCAACCAGCTCATGTCGTACAACGTGAGCGCACAGGCCGGCTTCACAAGCTATCAGGCCAATCTGCCGGCTACCGTTCAAAATTCGGGCTGGGAATTCACGCTCACCAGCACAAACCTTCAGCGCAACGGCTGGCGGTGGTCTACCGGCGTGAACTACTCGGCTAACCGCAACAAGCTCGTAGAGTACCCTAACCTCAGCAAGTCGCCGTACGCCAATACGTATGAAGTCGGTAAGCCCATTAGCAGCTACCGGTTGTTTACCTATACCGGTCTGAACGAAGCCACCGGCTTGCCTATGGTAGAAGACCGCAATGGCAACGGAAGCATTACATCAGCCGACCGTTCGTATTACGCCCCCAGAACCCCGAAGTTCTTTGGCGGTCTGACGAATACCATTAGCTGGAAAGGTTTCGCACTGGATTTCACCTTCCAGTTTGTAAAACAAAAAGGACTAAACCTCCTGTCGTCTTCATCTATGCCGTCGTATTTCATGTACAACATGTCGAGAGATCAACTCAACGAATACCTGGAATTGGGCGATGAAAATCGGTTGGTTACAACCGGTGTGGCGGGCTACCTGGCATACTCGAACTATGCGGGGTCCGATCATTCACTGGTCGATGCTTCGTTCATACGACTGAAGAATGCCAGTCTCTCCTATACGCTGCCTTCACGCGTAACGCGCATTCCCCGTATGCAGTCGGCCCGGGTATATGTACAGGGGCAAAACCTGTTGACCATTACAAACTATGAAGGATACGATCCCGAGTCGCAAGGCCTGGCCACACCGCCGCTTCGTACAGTCATTGCCGGGGTTCAGTTCACATTCTAACGCATTACCTATGTTCAAAAGAATATACTTACTAGTTATACTGTTCGGATCTTCATTATTCTATGGATGCGAAGACATGATCCGGATCGATCCGCCGCTGGACCAGGTGGTGGCCGAAGATGTTTTCAAGTCCGACGTAACCGCTAAAGCGGCGCTCTCCGGATTGTACAGTTCATTCTCACAGTCGCAAACGCAATTGCAGCAACTCACCATTGCCGCTGGTCTTGCGGCAGATGAATTGCGCTACTTCCGCGCGGTGACCGGAACCTCGGAGGTGGCCGCCAATACGTACAATTCCACCAATACAACCGTGTATTCGCTGTTTCAGGATTTTTACGGAGCAATCTATAAAGCTAACTCCGTAATCGAAGGTGCAGCAGCAGGATCCATAACTCCCGCGCTGAAAGTGCGGCTTACGGCAGAGGCTAAATTCTTACGCGCGTACTGCTACTTCTACCTCGTAACCCTGTTCGATGGTGTACCGCTCGTCTTACAGACCGATGTTAACGCTACCGCTATGCTGCCACGCAACACGACGGCCGACGTGTATACGCAGATTGTGAAAGACCTGCTGGAGGCCCGCGCAGACCTTCCACACGACTATGCGAATTCAGGCGGCTTCAGGTATGGTGCCAACTACTATGCGGCCACTGCGTTGCTTGCCCGTGTATACCTTTTCACCGGGCAGTATGCACTGGCCGAAAGCAGCGCAGGCGAAGTAATCGCTAAATCCGATCTGTATACGCTCATCCCTTCCGCAAACCTTGCGAACGGAGTTTTTGCCCAGAACAACAGCGAAGCCATCTTCCAGTTCATGGCATGGCTCACCAGTACAAACCGCTATACTTCAGAAGGCAGTGCGTTCGTACCATCGGCTACGGCTACAGCCGTATCCTATGGCATAACAACCACACTCGTCAATGCGTTCGAACCGGGCGACCTTCGCCGCACCGCATGGATCAAAGACGTTACGTTCTCAGGTGTTGCCTATTACGTTCCGTACAAGTATAAAAACACAACATCCATAACAACCGTAACAGCAGGAGAGTATCCTACAGTACTGCGGCTGGCCGAACAATACCTCATCCGTGCAGAAGCCCGGGCGCGCATCGGGAGTGATGTTAATGGTGCCCTGGCCGATCTTAACGTAATCCGTACACGCGCAGGACTTACTGAAAGCACAACCTCCGATGCTACCGCGTTAATAAGCGCGATCCTGGAAGAGAAACGCAAAGAACTCTTCCTGGAGTTAGGGCACCGCTGGATCGACCTGCGACGCTCCGGTACCATCGATGCTGTAATGAACAATGCGAAAAACACGTGGGTAACCACCGCCGCGCTGTTCCCCATACCGCAGGCAGCGGTCGATGCAAATCCGAACCTCTTGCCGAACAACCCAGGCTACTAACTGAAAAATCAGGCATGCGTGCCGGTATACGGGCAATATGACCCGTATGCCAGCGCATGCTATGCCTGCTCCTTTGCTTACAATCCACTTTAGTATATGATGAAAATGAGTTTACGGGCGGCGTGCCTCAGTGCACTGATGCTCGCCTGGCTTACACCAGCATGGGCTCAGAAGCCCGCCCGCGCCGTGTCGGACGCTGTGCCGTTGGATCCGGCTGTACGTACGGGTAAACTGCCGAACGGCTTTACCTACTACATACAGCGAAACACCGAACCGGAAAAGCGGGTACAGCTATACCTCGTAATTAAGGCGGGATCAATTCTCGAAGACGACGACCAACGCGGCCTTGCCCATTACCTTGAGCACATGGCCTTTAACGGAACAAAACACTTTCCGAAGAACACACTCATTGATTACCTCCAGAAGAGTGGCGTACGCTTCGGCGCAGACCTGAATGCCTATACAAGCTTCGACGAAACCGTATACCAGCTGCCATTGCCCGCCGATGATTCCGTGGTATTGCAAAACGGCTTCCTCATCATGCGCGATTGGGCGCAGAATGCACTGCTCGACGATGATGAACTTGCCAAAGAACGCGGTGTAATACTCGAAGAAAAACGAATGGGTAAAGGCGTGCAGAATCGTATCCGCGAAAAAACATTGCCGGTTACGTTCAATCACTCCCGCTACGCCGACCGCCTGCCCATCGGCACCGAAGATGTACTCAACAACTTCACACGTGAGCGCATCGCCGCCTTCTACCAGGACTGGTACCGCCCGGACCTGGAAGCTATCATCGTAGTAGGCGACATTTCCGTAGACCAGACCGAGAAACGTATCCGCGCGCTGTTTGCCGATCTGAAAACACCCCGGAAGAAAAAGAAACGTACAGATTACACCGTCCCGCTGGCCGGCAGGAATCAATACCTCGCCGTAACCGATAAAGAGCAGCCCTATACCATGATCCAGCTCAGCATCAAACGCGAAGGGCAGGTGGCAAAAACAAAGGCCGATCTTCGGGCCGACCTTGTGGCATCCTTGTTCAACGGTGTGGCTGCTGAACGCGTAAGCGACCTCGCAAAAGAAGAATCCCCTTCCTTCCTCCGTGCACAGGTCAGCGTCGGTGGTTTCGTTCGTAACCTCGACGCCCTTTCGGTAAACATCATTCCGAAACCCAACGAAACCGAAACAGCCTTCAAAACAATATATAGCGAATTGCTGCGCTACAAAGAATACGGAGTCAGCGAAGCCGCTTTGAACCGGGCAAAAGCACGCTACCGTGCTGCCAAAGAAGCCGAATACAACGAACGCGATAAAACACCGTCGTCAGAGCTGGTCGATCGCTATGTCGAACACTTCACAACCGGCGAAGCTACTCCTGGTATCGAATATGAAAATCGATTCATAAAGGAAGTACTGCCCTCCATAACCGTGGAAGAAGTCAACACGTTGTTCCGGCAATACTTCACCAACACCAACCGCGACATCATACTGACTGCGCCCGAAGCAGGGCCTCTGCCCGACCAGAACACCGTTGATACATGGATAGCTGATGTAACCGCAAAGAAACCTCAGTACCTCAATGAAACCGATGATAACCTCACACTGATGGTTACTAAACCCGTGGCAGGTAAAATCGTCGGCCGGCAACACGATGATCGGCTCGGCATTACAACGCTAACCCTATCCAACGGAATTAAAGTCGTACTGAAACCCACCACATTTAAAAACGACGAGATCCTTATCCAGGGCTTCAGTCCAGGGGGCACATCGTTGTACAACAACCGCGACTACATGTCGGCAGTGGCCGCAGGCGATTTTATCGCCGCAAGCGGTGTAGGCCCCATCACGGCCACACAGCTCCCGAAAGTATTGAGTGGAAAGAACGCCGGAGCAAAACCCTTCATAAGTGAACGTTTCGAAGGCATCGCCGCATCGTCTGGCAGAGCAGACCTCGAAACAGCCTTCCAACTCGTGTACGGATACCTCACAGCGCCGCGTAAGGATAGCATATTGTATCAGTCCTTCATAAAGCGCCAGATAGCCGCGTTGCAGAACCGCGCAAACAGCCCGCAGAACATCTTTACCGATACCATCAATGCCGTGCTCGGCAATAACCACTACCGCCGCACGGCCCCCTCGCTCGATAAAATAAACACCATCGACCTGAACCGGATGTACACCATATACCGCGAGCGTTTTGCCGATGCAGGCGACTTTACATTCGTCATTGTCGGCAGCGTTACCGAAGCCGAAATCGTTCCGCTGCTCGAACAGTATGTGGCCAGCCTTCCGGCAAAAGGCCGTAAAGAAACCGCGGTCGATCTTGGCATTCGCGTGCCCTCGGGGAAAATCGTAAAGAAAGTATATAAGGGACAGGAGAACAAAGCTACCGTGCGGCTCGTGTTCAGCGGCGACCACGTATACAGTCAGGTTAACAACCTTCAGTTGGATGGATTGAAAGAAGTGCTGTTGCTGAGGCTCACCGAGCGTCTTCGCGAGTCGGAGGGAGGCGTATACAGCCCGAATGTTAGCGTCACCTACGCCAAGTATCCCACATCAACCTACGCATTCCACGTAGTGTTTGACTGCGCTCCCGACAATGTAGACAAGCTCGTGCAAGCTACCCTCGACGAACTCGCGCAGCTGCGAAAAGGCGTTAACGCCCAGGATGTGCAGAAGTACGTCGCAGCCCGTAAGCGCGCCTGGCAAACCATGCAAAGCGACAATGAATTCTGGTACAGCTTCCTGGTGAACGTATACCTGGAAAATGAGTCGCCCGATAAAGCGTTGACCTATCTCGCAGTATTAGACAAAATAACAGCAGAGAGCCTGCGGCAGACGGCAGAAACGTATTTCAATGGGAAAAATAAAATAGAATTTGTGCTTCTGCCCGGCACCGATTCAAATATCAAATAAAAAAAGCCATGTCAGAAGCTATTGTTAAAGTAGAGAACCTCTCGCACAGCTACGGCGGCGGATGGGCTATCCGCAATATAAGTTTTGAAATCGATCAGAAAGGAGTACTCGGTTTGCTGGGCTCCAACGGCGCCGGTAAATCCACAACCATGAACATCGTATGTGGAGTACTGAACCAAACCGAAGGCAACGTATACATTGAAGGATACAACCTGCGCGAAAACCCCGAAGAAGCGAAGCGTCGCATCGGCTTTCTGCCACAGAATCCGCCACTGTACCTCGACCTAACCGTAGACGAGTACCTGACCCATTGCGCGCACCTCAGGCTCATTGAGCGGGCCCGTATACCCGCTGCCGTGCAGGAAGCCAAAGAACGATGCGGCGTGGCGCATTTTAGCCGACGCCTTATTGCCAACCTCTCCGGTGGGTATCGCCAGCGCGTAGGTATAGCCCAGGCCATCATTCACAAGCCCCGCATAGTTGTGTTGGACGAACCAACGAACGGCCTCGACCCGAACCAGATCTACGAGGTAAGAAAGCTGATAAAAGAAATAGCTGAAGAACGGTCCGTTATCTTTTCATCACACATCCTTTCTGAAGTACAGGCAACATGTCAATCGGTAAAGATGATCGAGCAGGGGCACGTCGTGTTCTCCGATACCATGGATGCGTTCAACAACTACATCACACCGTCGTCCATGCTGGTGGCATTTGAGAATCTTCCAACACCGGAAATACTGCGTACCGTACCGGGCATTGTAAACGTAACCCCGGCCGAAGGAAAACGTGTTCGGTTACATTTCGATCCGGAGGCTAAAGCCGTTACCGAACGAGTCATCGAAACAAGCGTAACCCGGGGGTGGCGCCTCACTGAGATCAGCCTCGAACGCAGCTCGCTCGACGAGATCTTTGCCAAATTATCCAATAAAGAAAAGAAGACCGTCCTCTAGCCACTACGGTTCAGGATACATACTAAAACTTTATACAGCGATTATCCATGAAGACAATCCTTCGAATAGCCCGGCTGGAGTTGAGCATCTTGTTCTTCTCGCCAATTGCCTGGCTCGTACTCGTTATATTTATTATACAATCCGGCGTAACCTACCTCGACCTGGTAGAACGCTTTGTAAAATCACAGCAATTAGGAAACGGTATGCACGGCCTCACTCAGGCCATTTATGCCTCCGACTTTCGCGGCTTCTTTACAGCTGTGCAGGGCAACTTATATCTGTATATGCCGCTGCTTACCATGGGCCTGATGAGCCGTGAGCTCAGCAGTGGTTCCATCAAACTGCTGTTCAGCTCGCCCGTTACCGTAACGCAGATCATTTTCGGAAAGTACCTGGCCATCGTCTCCTACGGATTCCTGTTCACGGTAGTGTTGTTGCTCTTTGGCGCGGTAGGATACTTTGCCGTGGAAAACCTCGACGTCACACTCGTTCTCTCAGGCATCTTCGGTCTGTACATGCTCATCTGTGCCTACTCGGCCATCGGTCTGTACATGTCCTGTCTTACATCCTACCAGGTAGTGGCCGCCATTGCCACGCTGGTGGTATTTGCTATACTGAACTACATAGGCGGAATAGGCCAGCACATCGACTTCGTGCGCGACATAACCTACTTTCTTTCCATTGCCGGCCGGACAGATGAAGCCATCGGCGGCCTCATCAGTAGCAATGATGTTGTCTACTTTATTGTAGTCATTGCGCTGTTCCTGGCGTTCAGCATTCTACGGTTACAAGCCGGTCGTGAATCCAAACCCCTGTGGTTGTCTGTGGTGCGGTATACAGTAGTCGTTGTTACAGGTCTGACTATTGGATACATAACGAGCCTGCCGAGACTCGTAGCCCACTACGATGCTACAGTTACAAAGAGCCGTACCCTTACGGCCGAAAGTCAACGCGTGGTAAAGCAGATGGATAAGCCCGTAAAGATCACCGCCTATGTTAACCTCGTAGATCAAAACGCCACCTTCCTGTTGCCGTTATATCACATCAGCGATACACGCAACTTCGAAAAGTACATTCGTTTTCTGCCTGACCTCAAAATGGAGTATGTATACTATTACGACTCATTGCAGGGAGGGACCCTGTACGAAAACAATCCGAGTCTTACCTATAAGACCATGGCCGAAAAAGTAGCCTCGGTATTTAAACTCAATCCCGCACGGATCATCCCCCCGGAAATCATTCGTCAGCAGATCGACCTGGCCCCCGAAGGACACAGGGTGGTGCGCCTTGTTGAATACGATGGCCGGAAAACATTCCTGCGCATCTACAACGACCTCATGAAGCAACCGTCGGAAACCGAAATAACAGCCGCCATGAAGCGACTGGTCGACGGCCCCGGACGCATTGCATTACTCACCGGACACGGCGAGCGCAGCACCGACCGCCTCGGCGATCGTGAATATAAAGTAGTAACGACAGAACAGACCTTCCGCAACGCACTCATCAACCAGGGCTTCGACGTCGATACACTATCGCTTAAGCAAGGGCAGACATTACCTGCCAATCTCGATGTGCTCATCATTGCCGACCCGCGCACGCCCTTTTCCGACACTGAACTCAGAGCAATCAGCCAGTACGTTGCAAAAGGCGGTAACCTATTCATTTTGGGCGAGCCAGGCCGACAGGCGTTACTTAATCCAGTATTGAGCCCGCTGGGCGTGACCCTGCGCGATGGGCAGGTAGTACAACAGAGCGTAGATTTCGATCCCGCCTTCGTGGTAGGAAACGTAGCCGATGCAGGATCAGAGTATCCCGAATCATTAGCCGGATTGCACCGTCGCAGTGCCGTAGTGTCCATGTCGGGCGTTGCCGCGTTACAATACACAGCCGGCAGTCCATTCAGCGTAACACCGTTGGTAACCAGTGCTGCAAACGTTACATGGAACACCCTCACACCGCCCGATCCCGAAGCATCGCGCACCGTATTCAAACCGGCACCCGGCGAAGTAAAAGAATCGCTTCCGTTGGTCGCAGGCTTGAGCCGCATCGTGGGCAACCGCACACAACGTATCGTAATCTCCGGTGATGCCGACCTGCTCAACAACTCGGAGATCTTCCGTCGCACACCCGAAGTCTATAACTTCATGTTCGCAGCAGGATTATTCCGCTGGTTCACCGACGGCGCATACCCCGTCGAAACCAAACGCCAGGAACCTACAGACAACACCATGTTCGTAGAAGCCGATACCGTTCCCTGGCTAAAGACAGCACTCATTGGTGTTCTTCCCGGATTACTGGTAGCCGCAGGAAGCCTTCTCTTATTGATTCGCAGAAAGCGATAATATTCTTTGTTTTGGGTTAATGACAAAGCGCCATGGGATAGCGCGCCGGCAGTCCGCATAAGTTAGGTTATGAAAGTACTGCCGGTGTCCCGGGCTGCTGCCGTAGCGCAACGGCATAAAAAAACAGCGCTCATCCGGAGAGGGCTTCGGATGGCGCTGCTGGGTTAGGATTAGGTTAGGTATAAGTGTCTTGTAGTCTTACCGGGTGTGGCAAAGCGCGCAGCAAATGGCGCAACCGTTAGATTTAGAGTAATGCTCGCGCGCTGCCTTAATAGCATCGAAGCACGACGAGAATACACCCAACGGCACGTTCTTGTCTGGAAAATAAAGGCATCCTGATTTGTGCACCTCGTACTCGCCGTTATTTTGCGAATGGGTGTTTACATAGTAATAGTCCATAGTCGATTGATTTTAAGAGCTGTCTTTAGAAATGCAATGCGTCTCCGGCCGGTTCGCGAACAGCCGGAGCAAAATGGGCTCCCACGGCCCGAAAGTAGAGAATAAATAGACTATTTCAAACGTTTGCGGGGATGATTTTTATAGTTTTTACAAAACATGCGTTTTCACGCTATTCCAGCATCCAGACCATCGCGTTGCGGTACGTATCGAAGTCATTGGCGTGGTTATGTGTCGCTCCCGGAATCAGGATTTTTAACTTTCGGCCGGCATGCTGCCGGTACAACGTCTCTGTGTGCGAAGGCGGAATGAGACCATCCGCCATACCATGAATAAACACAACGGGCGCGGTAACATTAGCCAGTTTATCCGATGTATTGAGTCTGTACGTTAAAATTAAAGCGGGTAGGAGCACAGGAAATTTCTCGCCCGCCAATGCCGTCATGCTCGTATACGGCGATTCCAGAATCAGTCCCTTGCACACACGTCGGCTGGCAAGGTCAGCAGCCACGCCCGTACCAATCGATCGCCCATAAACTATAATCTGTTCCGGCGTAAAGCCTCTACCGATCAGGTAATCGTATGCCGCATCGGCATCCATATAAAGTCCGGCCTCCGATATAGTGCCCGTACTCTTACCGTACCCACGGTAATCGATAATAAAAAAGTTACATCCCAGTCCGGCAAAGTCGGTTGCTATATGCTGCCATGTCCGTAGATCCCCTGCGTTCCCGTGAAAATAGATAATCACCTCTTTACTTGCTCCCGCAAAGAAAAGCCCATTGATGTCTTCCCCATCACGCGTCTTCATAAAAACTTCCTCAGCCCCTGCTCCAAACGCAAAATCCTTTCCAAGCCGTGTTGGGTGAAATATCAACGACGTCTGTGCAAAATAAGCACAAACCAAAACGATCGCATACAACACCACTCCCCCAATCAAAATGCTCATTATCACTTTCATCTCCTCAAGATACAAATCTCCGGGCAACCTCCGTCAGTCTCGGACTAATGTAGCTCGACGCTGCCCATTTTAAAAACCATGCCTCCTAAAAAAAGGAGGTCCACCAATGCTGCGCTTGGTAGACCTCCTTTTAAAGAACGCTCATAAAACAAGCTCCTCCAACAACACCTCAATCAGAATCATATTAAGCTATTATAATCCTACTCCTGCTGCGCCCGCCGTAGCCTTTGGCGAAGGAGGGGTAATCCCAAAATCTTACGAATCTTGCCGCGCCCGCCATAGCTGTTTCGGCGTCGGAGGGATAGCTTCAGCGGTGGCGGGTTCAGACCGTTTGCGTCGACACATACCAATCATTCCCGGCAAAGTCCCTAAATCCTCCACGCTTGTCCGGATCCCCTTCTTTCTGCACGGGCTCCTGAATTTTATCGCACCCAAGCTCCAGAGCTCGTTTATATGTTTCATCGACATTCGGAACATATACATGCATTAGTATCGTATTACCTGGAAAGTTCTCTGTCGCTTCAGCAATCATAATAATTGAGTCATCGAGCTTTACCTCTGCATGCATAATCGATCCATCTTCCCGTTTATAGCTCCGCTGCTCGGTAGCACCAAAAAGCTTTGTCAGTAAATCAATAAACTTCTTAGCACCCCTCACAACAAAGTACGGCGAAGCCGACGTGTAGCCAGCAGGTTTGAATTCTTTTTGTGTAAACATCTCTTAGGTTTTTTCTGTAAGATACAAAAACCAAACTAAAGCCACCCTTCCCTTTGTCCGCCCCAAACCATCACTCAACGCCGCATAATCCCACTCATAATCCACGCTTACTAAGTCTCCTCACGTAGCACACCATGCATCAGTCGCAGACTGTGCAAGGCTATACGTTATGGCTTCCTCCAAACGTTATAAGTCTACAGCATCTGTAACTATAAAAATTCACACGCCCATTGTAACCACTAACAAGTAGGATACGATCATACGCTGTATTCTGTATTGTCATAATTAAAATAGGATATACATACTATATAATCCGTCATATCACTATAATTATAGTCTTTGTGATCATTCATAAATCCTAATCCTGATAATCATAAAATCTTACGAATCCTGTTCAGACACTTAATCTACCTTAAAAAAGGTCCATCATTTTGCAACACGTCAAAATACCATCACGTTATATTGCCTTATAACTTTCGCCGTCTATATTTACAACCTATAGGCATACAGTTAGTTATATATAGTATAATGCTACTACGGCAATAGTATAATAGTACTAGCGATATAGTAAAATAGTACTAATACGTATAAAGAACTTTTGTTGCAACAAAGACAGGATATGCCGAAAACCTGAAAAAAAGTAGGCGAGTTTTAAAAAATAATACGATGATCAAATCAAAAAAGAACTCCTCTATCAAAACACTTGATAAGAAAGCACAGAAGACAATTGTAGGTGGTGCATGCCTCGGTGGTGGATACCCCATCTGGTGTGAAGAGCTTGGCCGCCGCGTGTGTCCTCACCTTTGCTAAACTATAGTGAAGTAGCTCCGGCACATCGGAGCTACTTCACCTTTGACTTTTAGAGCAGACCCTTTCAGACAAAAAAGACCCTTAACCTATGAACCCACTCGTTGTTACCATTTGTCGCTGGCTCTCCTTGCTGGGTGTGTCGATAGAAGAAGCGTACGTACGGCAGCGCTTGTTATCGCATCCGGATTATCCTTCGGCGTTCGCCATTACCAGTCTGCTTGATGAACTTGGCATTGAAAATGCGGCCGTACAAATCGATAAAGAGCAGGCACACGAATTGGCAACGCCTTTTCTCGCCTTTGTGGGTGGCGAGGATTTTATACTCGTAACCTCGCTCAAAGCCGTAGAGCACACCGTACACGATTTCTGGAGCCGTTGGGATGGCATAGCCGTGTTAGCTGAAAAGCCTGAGCACGTTAGCGAACCCGAGGCCCTGCAAAACATTAAAAGAGATGAAAAGGCAGTACGCGTTAAATGGGCTTTCGCGGCTGCACTCGTTGTGCTGTTGGGCATGCTGGCAGCAATTCGTTTCAGCATGTCCGACAGTCTTTTGTTTATAGTTAATCTTACCGGCTTGGTGGTATGCGGTTCTCTGGTGCTGCGCGAACTTGGTATGGTATCCGCCCTGTCTAAAAGGCTCTGTGGAGAGAGCATTACCACAGGGTGTGATACCGTGCTCGGCTCAAAGGCCGCTACCGTTCTGCCGGGAATAAAGCTTTCGGATGCCGGCGTCGCTTTCTTTGCCGGCGTCGTTACAATAGTTCTGGTTGTCAGTGTCGGTGCCGACAGCTTTGTGCAGTCGGCGCAAACACTTCTCTCGTTAGCGTTTTTCGCGGGAATTCCCGTTACGTTATATTCCCTCTACTACCAACGGCAGGTAGCGCGCACCTGGTGCCGCTCCTGCCTTGCGGTGGTAGCCTTATTGTGGACCAACGTGTTCGTTCAAACAATTTTTGCCACACCATGGCAGCCAGTGCAAAGTATGGACTTCGTTATGGCAGCCCTGCTCTTTATACTACCCGGTGCACTGTGGATTCTCGTGCGCCATGTGCTTAACCGGCGTCAGGAGCTCGATCAACAAAATCTACGGCTTCAGCGCTTCTATCGCACACCGGAACTATTCAGACGACACCTGTTGGCACAACCCGAAATAAACACCGTATCACGACCATACGACTTTGTAATGGGAAACCCCGATGCGCCCTGCCGGCTTGTTGTTGTGAGCAGCCATTTTTGCGGGCCGTGTGTTGATACGTTTAAAGTGTTGCAACGCCTGCTTTTGCAGGGTAAAGATGCATGGTGCATCACCGTTCGCTTTTTAGACAGTAATCCGCAAAACCATAATGGGCGCAAAGCCAGTGTGCAACGCCACATGCTGCAGTACGCGCTGTCGGTAGATGGTTTTTTGAAAGATCCCGAAAAAGTAGAACGTATGCTTGAAGCGTGGTATGCCTCGCGTGATATCGATACGTTTCGTAAATTATATCCCGTAAAGAACTTCATCGACGTTGACTTCATTTTAGAACGCCAACGCGAATGGGGACGTGAAGCCGGAATAACGCATACGCCCACCATATTGGTAAACGGTCGCAGGATCGAAGCACCGTACGGTGCCGATGATCTATTGGAATTCGGAGCCGTGCTGCTCGAACTGTTCGGCACACCAGCTTCTGCCGAAGAAGAAGCGCACGAAGACCAGCAGCTTACGCTGGCGTAGTAACAGCAGTTTGAATCGTTATTGTAAAAATATACCCGAACACCACCCATGCCTTTTCAGGTTATACTCCAGCAAGATCTTATGGACTGCGGGCCTGCCTGCCTGGCTATGGTGTGTCGTCACTATGGTAAACGTATACCGTTAGTCAGCGTACGCGAACGTACGCAAAATGGCAAGCAGGGTGTAAGCATACTGGGCATTAGCGAGGCCGCCGAAAGCTACGGTTTCAGAACCCTGGCGGTACAGCTTACCTTTGAACAGCTTATAAACGACGCCTCCTTGCCGTGCATACTCCATTGGTCACAGGCGCATTTTGTCGTATTGACCAACGTTAAAAAGCCATCGCTCTTTCGCCGGGAAATGGTACTGGAAATTGCCGACCCTGCTGCCGGTCTTGTAACACTCGATGTACGTACCTTCAAAGAACATTGGATCAGCAGTACAATAGAAGGTGAGGGTGTGGGTGTGGCGCTACTGCTTGAACCCACACCGGCCTTTCAGAAACACGACGAAGAAGGCGCCGAAAACAAAGGCCTTGGCATACGCACCCTGCTGCGTTATATAGGCCAGTATCGTGCGTTGGTAACGCAGCTTGGCGTAAGTCTGTTGGTGGCAGCGTGTTTTCAACTGCTGTTGCCGTTTCTCACGCAAAGTATCGTCGATGTCGGTATCCAAACCAATAATATCCATTTTATATACGTTGTGCTGTTCGCGCAGATAGCCCTGTTCGTCGGCCGCCTTACCGTAGACTTTATCCGAAGCTGGATTCTCCTGCATATCAGTACACGTGTAAACGTATCGATCCTCACAGACTTCCTTATTAAGCTGATGAAGCTGCCGGCGAGCTACTTCGATACCCGCCAGACCGGCGATATACTACAGCGCATGAGCGACCATGCACGCATCGAGCAGTTCCTCACCAAAACATCGCTCGGTGCCGTGTTCTCCGTTATCAGCCTCCTGGTATTCTCCGTGGTCCTGGCATTTTATAACCTCGTTATCTTCGGAGTGTTTTTGCTCGCCAGCATAGTGTATGTTGTCTGGATAACAATCTTCCTCGAACGTCGCCGTCAGCTTGACTACAGAAAATTCAATCTGGCCTCTAAAGAACAGAGCGCAAAAATCCAGATGATCCAGGGTATGCAGGAGATCAAGCTGCAAGGCTGTGGCCGGCAGGTGCGCTGGAATTGGGAACGCATACAGGCGCGGCTCTTCAGGCTTAACGTCAACAGCCTCTCGCTGGAACAATGGCAGCAGTCTGGGGCACTGTTTATAAACGAAGGCAAAAACATCGTCATCACATTCCTGTGTGCCAAAGCCGTTATCGATGGGCAGATGACACTGGGTACCATGCTCGCCGTGCAATACATCATCGGCCAGCTCAACGGCCCCATTGAACAAATGATAGGCTTTGTGCAAGGCTGGCAGAACGCGCGCATCAGCATGGACCGCCTCAACGAAGTTCATCATGCGGAAGACGAAGAGCCTGAACACAGGCAATTCCTGAAAACCCTGCCGCGTAAGTATGCCACACAACTCAGTGGCGGTAAAGACCGTAAGCACGCGGACGAATTTACAATAGATGAACACTATACGACCGGTAAGGTCCAGGTAGATCGGTTCGAAACGAGCCTTCCGGCCATCGTGTTCAACAAAGCTACATTCACCTACCGCGGGGCCGGCAACGAGCCCGTACTCAAAAATATTACCCTCACGATACCCGCAGGCAAAACTACAGCCATTGTAGGTGTGAGCGGTAGTGGCAAAACCACATTGCTCAAATTGCTGCTCAAATTCTATGAGCCGCAGAAAGGCGAGATTCGACTGGGCGAAACGCCGCTCTCCATCATGAGCCATCAGGCCTGGCGCAACCACTGTGGTGTTGTTATGCAGGATAGCTATATCTTTTCAGACACCATAGCAAACAACATCGCGGTTGGAGTAGACCGTGTAGACGTCAGCCGCCTACACTACGCCATACACGTAGCAAACATAGAAGACTTTATCGATAGCCTGCCGCTGGGCTTCAATACAAAAATAGGATCCGATGGCACCGGCATCAGCATGGGGCAGCGACAGCGCATTCTCATTGCCCGCGCGGTATACAAAGACCCGGACTACATTTTTTTGGATGAAGCCACAAACAGCCTCGATGCAAACAACGAAAGCACCATCATCACAAACCTCGAACGGTTCTTTCGGGGCAAAACCGTAGTGGTCGTGGCGCATCGCCTAAGTACCGTAAAACACGCAGACCAGATTGTTGTGCTCGATAAAGGAAAAATAGCCGAGCGTGGTACACATGCCGAACTGGTAAACCTCAAAGGAAAATATTACACATTAGTCAAAAATCAACTTGATTTAGGCGAGTAAAAGGTATGGACGAACAGGACGATAAAATGACGATAGAAAACCTCACCGATACAGAACGAGTAGTCGTACCGCTGGCTTCTAAAAGCCCTGCGCGCGAAACATTACTCAGCGACGAAGTAAATGAGATCATAAGTCATCAACCGTTATGGATCATTCGTCATGGCATCACCGTCATTGCGGGCATACTCGTTGCGTTACTCGTATTGAGTTGGCTTGTATTATATCCCGACATTGTTCAGGCACCGCTCTCAGTCATAGCGGTCAATGCCCCCAAGAAAATCATGGCGCGTGGCGATGGTAAGCTTGTAGCGCTAACCACTCAGAACGGCGCCACCGTACAGGAAGGTGAAGTACTGGCGTATCTTGAAAGCACTGCCCGTCACGACGAAGTGCTGGCCTTGCGTGCATGGGTTCGCGAAACCGAACAGCTGCTAAGCAATGGCAGGATCAATCTGTTATCCGAGCGAACATTGCCCCTTAAAAGCGGCCTGGGCGAATTACAAAAGCCCTATTACGACTTCCACGACCGCTACATTCATCTGCAGCAAACCTTCGCCGGCGGCTTTTACGAACAAAAGCAAACGGTACTGCAAAACGACCTGCACTTCATGGAAGAACAGCTGCGCGTTATGACGAATCAGTGTGCGTTGGCCGCGCAAGACTACGAACTTCAGAAAGCCGAGTTCCAGACACAACAGCGACTGGAGCAGGAAAACGTAATCGCACCACTTGAGCTGGGACGCGAGAAAAGTAAACTCCTGGCCAAAGCCAACGCGCTGAAAAACATCGAAAGCCAGTTGCTTACATACCGGTCCGCACAACAAAGCAAACGTCGTGAAATACTTGAACTGCAGCGTGAAGCCAACGACTATCAGCAGCAGTTCAGCTCGGCACTTTTCCAGTTTGCCAGTGATATCGACGCGTGGGTAGTCCGTTACATCGTTATAGCCCCCGAAAGCGGACAGGTAGAATACATAACCGCAATACAAAAGAACCAGTTTGTAACGGCCAACCAGGAGCTATTTTACATAGCCCCCGTCAACTCCGGTTTCTATGGCGAAGCCGTCGTGCCGCAGGCGGGTATAGGCAAAGTAAAAGCAGGGCAGGAGGTACTGGTAGAGCTCGAAAGTTACCCCGGGCAGGAGTACGGTTACCTGCAAGGCACAGTAGAAGGCATATCGCCATTTCCCGTACGCAATAACAGCTTCGTTGTACGTGTACAACTACCGCAGGGCATGACCACCAGCTATGGCAAAACACTGCCCTATAAAAACAGCCAGCAAGCCACGGCTCGTATCGTAACCGAAGATAAACGCCTGCTCGAACGTATGCTACACATGCTCCGGCAAATGTTTGTACGATAACATTACGTTACATCAGAACATCAGTCGTAAAACTAAAAGGCCTCAAAATAGCGATTAATCAGGCGGTAAGCCGGTGTGAAATAGTACATGGGTAAACCTACCCCTAGATCATAAAGCCGATTGTCGTTCCCCGGAATCAAAAAGCACGTGTAATCAGCGTCTGAGACCTTATGCCCGGATTTCTCATCGAAAACGAGAGCCCTGATCTCATGCAAGAAAATCCCGAACCGTGCTGGTTTTATTCGAAGATAATCGCTTTCAGCATAGTGCGCTGGCGGCCCTCAACAGGCGTTTGTATACCTACGGCCCCACAGCAACCGTATAGAACTGCCCCTGTATGCACAGCGCTGCGTGTAGCACAGGTTTTACAGCAAATTCAAATCAACGTTAGTTTGCGTGTCAGAAAGCACTTTTTGGCATACATACTTTTCGGAGTTTGGCATAGAATGTAATCGAGTCCTAATCCCATGATCCCATCGTATACCTTTAACGAGCAACTCAGGCGTTTTGAACCACACGAAAGGAAGTGCTGCTATTGTACGCCGGGGCACGCACAGGATCCTGCATCGGCCTATTACGCACCCATCTATAAAGTACAAAGTCAGACCACCATCGTCGTTTATCGTTCGGTCCAGTACAACAAAGTCCTGCTTGGCATTCCTCGTTGCGTATCCTGTCATAAAATTCACCACACGAAACGTATTCTAACGGTTCTTTACATCCTTATTGCGCTTATCGCATTCACCACATTCGGCTACTACCTTGTCGGCATCGGCGGGGCCTTTGCAGCCTTTGCCATCACCGCCCTGGCCAGTGCGGCAGGTTTTCCGATTCTCGAAAGCCGCCTTATTGAACGTAAAGGTATACTTACTCTCCACGACGGCGCCCACAATAATCTCATCCTGAAAAACTTCCTGTCTACCGGCTGGTCACTTACGCCACCGGCAGCATAAATAACAACCAGTCACGTCACCCATGCCTTCTCTCTTCGCGCTCACAATCGCTTACACAGATTGCTCGAAGCTTTCCAGAATTCGCCGCACCTCCTTCAACCACCCGATCACATCCGCCAGCGCAACAGCAATTCGTTCTTTGTCCGCCCCATAGATATGTTTTAGATACGTTGTATTCCATTCCCAGTCGTACCGTATCTGTGTAAAGAAATCATGTGGCCCGGCCACGTAGGCGTACCGGCCCAGATCGTCGTCATGAAACCCCATCAGGTTATGAACGAAGTATTCTTCAATAGCATCCTTATTATTGCCTTCAATCGCGCGCCGTGTCCGCTCCAGGCTTTCAATTTCTACGGTAATCCGGTGTACATCGAACCCGCTCAGGTATTCACAGTGTAATTCATACGCATCATTTTTTCGCGACAGGTGCAGCGTCCTGTCTTCGGCCACCCATACAATTCGATCCACAAGATCCTAAAGCGAAAGTACCATATGTAGTTATGTCGTAATACCACAAAATTAAGCTTTGTATCCATGGCATCAGCGCTTCGATAGTCGCTTAACCCGGGCAGGCATTCGTTCATGCAAATAAAGTCCTGTTCAGCGTTGTATCCGCCAATGAAAAGTATAACTTTCCATTCGTAAAAACCTGTCGCAAGGCGGCAATGAATCGTATCAATCTATGTCGATACCGAACGATGTCGAACACCTGAAGGTGATTTTTGCCGAAACCGCGGCTCGCGAGCAAAAGCGTATTGCGCTCATGGAAGATCCTGCAAACAGGGGCGCTCATGTCTTATCTTTCTTCGGTATCAATACCGTCTTTTTTCTGCACAAAGCCTTTGTAGAAGGCGACTTCCAGGCAAGTAAGAACTACTTGTACAGAGCTGCCATGGCTCAGGCTTACTTCCATGAAATACTCAATGGTGAGATCTTCAACGTATTGAAGACCTTCTCCTATGCCGTATTGGCCGATAGCCCCGAAGTGATAAACCGATACCTAACCTACACCCGAACACAATACCACGACTCCTTCAATACATACGTTAACAAAGCAATTCAATGCGTGCTACGCAATGATAACAAATCCCTACGGGTTTGTATCGACGGTTTGAAGCAGCAAAGTGAAACCGGTTGGGCGAAAACTTACCGGCCGCTTGTTACTATATTCGAGGCAATCGCTGTCGCTAACAAAACAACGCTCGAACAAGGCCTGACCGACCTGCTGGCTCTACGCGATCAACAGGAAGGCGATGCGCTGCTCAAATCGTTCATCCATCTCGAAGCCACCGCCCTGGCTAAACTCGCCCTCCAAAAAGGAATACCCGTAACCCTAACCAGTAAGTACATTCCGCAACAGCTCCTGTTTAACAACGAACTCACAAACCCTCGCGGCTACAACTTTTTTGACGATCTTCCTGAATTACCGTAGCTCTCCTTTTTGTCCTGGGTGCAGGCATGTACGCCTATTCAAATCAGCCCTTCGCGCTCCAAATAATCAAATATCAACACATCCACATACGAAATCTTATCCCGATCCTCGTTCGTCAACCACCGCATCTCCTCAATCTCAGCCGCTGGCTTCAACGTCCCTGTATAGCCACCGGTATAGCACGTCATCTTCACCATCGTCCCTTCCGGATGCCCATGCGCCTGCGCCTCAAACACACCCACAAATACCACCGTCTCAGCATCAATCGTCACACTAAGCTCCTCCTGTATCTCCCGCGTAAGCGCCTCCAGATCCGTCTCCCCGGCCTCCCGTTTCCCTCCCGGTATATACCACCGATCCCTGCCTACCGACCGCGTCGCCAATACCCGCCTATCCCGTATCTCAATCCACGCCAGTTTATCAATAGTCCTCATAAGTATAATTAAGTAGCTACTACAGTATCGAAAAAAATCAAAATACACAAACCTCCTTCTCCCCACAAACTAATCCATCCCCAATCTCATTACTTCCAATCCCACGCGCATCTTCCCTGGCCTAACAATCCCTCCAATCTTGCCTGCCCCCCGTACGGCCTTTACAGCGGCAGCATGCCCGTTCCAAAACCGAATCAATTAATCTTAGTTCATTATTATGTCAATCCTCATTTCATCTTGCCGCGCCCACCATAGCTTTAGCGACGGCGGGTTCAGAAATTTTCCTGTAACCTTCCGCAATTCCCCCGGTATCCAATATCAGGCACCCCAAAAGCTCATCACCATGCTCAAAAACTTCCTCCTTATTGCACTACGGCAGATGCGCCGCAACAAAATATTCTCCTTCATAAACATTGCCGGCCTCTCCGTCGGAGTTGCCTGCTGTTTGATCCTCGTACTATACGTACAGGATGATCTCCAGTACGATCGGCACCACCGCAATGGCGACCGACTCTACCGCATCACCACAGGCTTTAGCTTTGAAAGCTACAAGCCTGTACCGCGCACAGCACCGCCGATAGCATGGGGTATAAAAGACGAAATACCCGAGTTTGAACAGGTAGCCCGCGTAGTGAAACCGATTGGTGTGCCGCAGAGCTTGATTCAGTACGAAGACAAACAGTTCTACGAAACCGATGCTTTCATCGCTGACTCAACATTGCTCGATGTATTGACCTATCCGCTGATTGCGGGCAACCCACGCACAGCATTACGTGAAGCAAACAGTGTTGTTATTGGCGAGGCACTGGCGGTGAAATTGTTTGGCAACGAGCCGGCGCTAAATAAAGTCATCAGCATAAGCCAGAACGGCGCTCCGGTAGACTTCACTATAACCGGTATCATGAACAACACTGCGAGCACCCACCTTAAAGCAAACTTCTTCACATCGATGACCAGCAATGGCTGGGCAGAATATATTCGTAAAGACGATGTGATCGATGAATGGGCCGGACAGAATTTCATGAACTCCTACGTCAGACTCCGACCCGGTGCCGACGTTGCCGCCGTTGTTGTGAAGATGAACGAAGTATTCCGGAAACACGGTGCCGATGATCTGAAAGCGCTGGGCATGCAGAAACGTTTAAACCTCGAACCGGTACAGGACATCTACATGTATTCAACCGCCGAAAACGATCAGCCGCGAATCATATACATATATGTCGTCGGTTCCATCGCCGCGTTTATATTGCTCATTGCCTGTATAAACTTCATGAACCTATCCACCGCCAAAGCATCGCAGCGTGCTGTAGAGGTGGGTTTGCGTAAAACACTCGGCGCCCCGCGTGCGCTGCTCATCCGCCAGTTCCTCAGCGAAACGCTCGTCATAGTAGCCATAGCACTGATCATAAGCTGCATCATCATTCCATTAGCACTGCCGGCATTCAATCAGCTCACGGGTAAACACATAACACTCGCCACGGCCGACCTGGGCTTTATAGCCGCATGCCTGGCGGCCATCATCACGATAACCGGTGTCTCGGCTGGAAGTTATCCCGCATTCTACCTGTCGTCCTTCGAGCCGGCGGGCATACTCAAAGGACGTAAAACACTACAGTCCTCAGGCGGCTTTCTGCGCCGTGCCCTCGTGGTCTTCCAGTTTGTAATAGCCATCACGCTGGTATGTGGCATGATCATGGTAACACGCCAGCTTACGTTCATGCAGGAGCGTAACCTGGGTTTCAGTACATCACACAAAATAGTGCTGCCGTTACGTACAGGGCCTTCCAAAGATCATTACATGCCGCTGCGCGATGCGTTGGTAAAACAGGCAACCGTAAACACCGTAACGGCAACCAATGCTGTACCCGGCACACCCATCTTCTCCGATCTCGGCCTGTACCCCGAAGGTGGCAACATGGACAAAGCCGTCCTCATCCACCGCTCAGCCGTAGAACCCAACTACCTCACGGCCATGAACCTAAAACTCATTGCCGGTAAAAACTTCTCCGAAGAGCGTAACGAAGAATCTTGGCAACGTATAATCGTAAACGAAGAAGGAGCGAAGCAATTCGGGTTCACGTCCCAAACCATCGTAGGTCAACGGCTGCATACCGATTGGCAGGGCCAGCACTTCTTCTTCGAAGTAATCGGCGTAATGGAAGACTACCACCAGATCAGCCTCAAAGAAAAGATCTATCCAATAGCGCTCAACGTAAACGAAAAACCCGATCCGGCCTTCGTTGTAATCGAACTTCAGAGCCAGAGTATAGACGCCGGTATCGCAGCAGTAGAGAATACATGGAACACTATAAATGAAGGTACACCCTTCGAATACACATTCCTCGACGAAACCATACAGAAGCAATACACCGAAGACCGCCAGGTAGCCCGTGTCATCAATACATTCACCATCATTGCCATGGTAATATCCTGTCTCGGGCTGTACGGCTTATCCACCTTCATGGCCGAAAAGCGATTCAAAGAAATCGGCGTGCGTAAGGTCATGGGAGCCAGCATCCGGCAGATCGTTTTCATGATGGGACGCGAATTTGTAATACTGGTCGTAATCGCGTTCGTAATCGCAGTTCCGTTATCGCTATACGGCATCACCACATGGCTCGAAGGCTTCGCCTATAAAACAGCCCCCGACCTCTCATTGTATGTACTGGCGGGAAGCGTCGCATTACTCATTGCCATCCTGACCATCAGCTTCGAATCGATCAGGGCCGCGGCGGGTAATCCTGTAGATGCCCTGCGCGAACAATAGAATAGTTTTGGTTTATTAAATAAGTGCAGAAGCCCCGGGAGACCGGGGTTTTTGTTTACAGGCCAGACCGATTCCAATCAATGAAGCTCCTTACGTCGATACAGCTTCGATGCTTCTTCAAGCTCCTCATCCAGCTTATCGTCGAAGCTGAAGTTTTGTAAACGCCATTCATTGATGGGGCGGTAAAAAAGCATCGTAAACCGCAGCGGTTGCCGGTCGTAACGCACCATGAATGTATAGAGCGTCAAATACGAATCGATATTGTTTTTCGTGATCAGGCTGTGGCCTGCGTAATCGCCAATGATCTCCAGCGTACTGTTCAGGGTAGACTTTACATTCTCGATCTGGTGTTTGGATTGTTCCATCCAGGGATTGGTCGAAAAGATATAATCGATTGCCTCGGTCGGATTTTGGTTAATGTACAGATCGAAAAACGTTTCGATAATCTGCTGGGGAGTGTTTTCCATAATGTGTACGCAGTTGATAAAAAGACGCCGTGAGAAATCAGAATAAGGGTATTGGTCAATCAGCGAAAGCTTCGGATTTTGCCGTCGAAACGTCAAATCACGTTTACAAAATACGGAATAAACGCAGCATCCGTATAACCCTGCCAGAATCCTTGCTTTGGATACACCCCTCGGTAATCTGGATACATCTGCATGACCGCTGGTTCTCATCTTTGCTGTACAAAACAGCAACAATTATGAGTTCATTAAAAACAGTAAATTTAGGAAGCCAGGGCCTTAAAGTAACCGAGCTGGGGCTTGGTTGCATGGGAATGAGCACCATGGCTGGCGCCGATATCTATGGCAAAGCAGACGAAACAGAATCCATCCGCACCCTGCACCGCGCACTGGAGCTGGGATGCAACTTTCTCGATACCGCCGATTTATATGGCCCTTTCCTCAACGAAAAACTGATAGCCAAAGCCATAAAGGGCAAGCGCGATCGCTACACGCTGGCCACCAAGTTCGGTTACGAAATCAACGATGCCGGCCAGCTCACCTGGCAGATCTGCGGCAAAAAAGACTACGTCCGCAAAGCCGTAGAGTTGTCGCTGAAGCACCTCGAAACAGACTACATTGATCTGTATTACCTGCATCGTGTAGACCCTAACACTCCGATAGAAGAAACGGTAGGTGCGATGGCTGACCTCGTAAAAGAAGGTAAAGTAGGCTATCTGGGTTTATCCGAAGTATCAGGTGCAACGCTGCGTCGTGCCCATGCCATACACCCCATCACCGCCGTACAATCAGAATACTCAATATTTGAGCGTGGCATAGAAGAAGCCGGTATCATAGACACCCTGCGCGAGTTGGGCATTAGCCTCGTGGCTTACTCACCGCTGGGCCGTGGCTTCCTCACCGGCGACATCAAAACACCCGATGATTTTCCGGAAGGCGATTTCCGTAAAGGAATGCCCCGCTTCCAGGGCGAGCAATTCTTTAAAAACATCGAGCTCGTTAAAGCAATCGAGGCAATGGCCGCGAAGAAAGGCGTAACATCGTCCCAACTGGCAATCGCGTGGGTGCTGGCTAAAGGCCATGTAGCCATACCGGGAACCAAACGGGTAAAATACCTTGAGCAAAATATTGCCGCTGCATCGATCCCTATGACGGATAGCGACCTTGCCGAACTCGAGTCCATAGTTCCGCTGGGCACCATTACCGGCGATCGCTACGATGCCTGGTCTATGGCCGGCGTAGGTTTATAAAGTAATCCGCAGGCAGGTGAGGAGTCTCGCCTGCTTGTGTTTATTTTTGATTCACGTATATATGAAAAATCCCGGTCGCCACAAAGTCCACTCCATTTCTGAGCAGCATCGTATACTTTCGTTGCCCAGCCCGAGTCATCCGCAGGTTACAGTTTTTAATTTCGATGATATCCGGTACAGCACCGACGAGCGGCACAGCCAGCTCGTGCTGGATCTGTATTGCGTTTCTCTCAAACGTGATGTACAAGGTAAGATGCTCTACGGCCAGGGTTATTACGATTTCGATGAAGGCGTTATGGTATTTACTGCCCCAAACCAGGTGGTATCCAACGTCAGACAGGAACACAGGCCCTCCGGTTGGTGTGTCGCTTTTCACCCTGATTTTATCCGTCAGTATCCCTTAGGCAAAAAAATAAAAGGGTATGGTTTCTTCGACTACTCCGTAAACGAAGCCCTGCATTTGTCGGAGAAAGAAGAAGAAATGGTAATCGCCATTATACAAATGATGCAGCGCGAAATAGCCCAACCCATTGATGCCTTCAGCCAGGACGTTGTAGTAGCCCATCTTGAATTACTATTGAGCTACGCCAACCGTTTCTATAACCGCCAGTTCATAACCCGCAAAGACATCAGCAGCACCCTGCTCACAAAATTCGAGGCCTTACTCTCAGACTACTTCAACCAGGCCCACACCGAAACAAGCGGTCCTCCTGCCGTGTCCTACTTCGCTGACCAACTTAACATCACTCCCAACTACCTCAGCGACATGCTCCGAAACCTCACCGGCAAAGGCACCCTCCAACACATCCAGGATGCCCTCATCGAAAAAGCCAAAGAACTCCTCTCCACCACAGAGCTCTCCGTGTCTCAAATCGCCTACCACTTCGGCTTCGAATACCCACAATCTTTCAACAAACTTTTCAAAAAGAAACTCAACCTAACCCCACTCGAATACCGCCAATCGTTCAATAACTAACCAACGGCCTCTCCAGCAAGATCACCGCCATATTCCGATTATGCACAGGCAGCTCCGGTGAATCGGGCAACGTATAATGCTCGATCACCACGAACCCATACGATTGATAATATGCCAGTAGGGGAGGGTTCTTATCCCACGTATCCATCCGTATCGTACGAAGCCCCTTCTCCCGAGCATGCTCCTCCGTCCACCGCAAGAGCTCTCCAAATAACCGCTGTCCCTTAAATGCCGGGTTCACTACAACCCGGTGTAAATATATCGAGCTCCCATCCTCCTTCTCCCGCCAGATCACCCTATCCGTATAGCACACACTAAACGCCATCACTATCTCCCCATCCACCAAAATCTTATATTGGTTCCCATCGTTCACGTCCCTCACAACCGCATTCTTATCGTACCCCCTCCACGAAGGATACCCGTGCTTCTCCTGATACGCAATCGAATAATCGAATAATTTATGAACCGCCGGCAGATCTTCCAGCGTCGTAGGTAAAACGGTGCAGTAATCTATTCATCTTTCTGTATTACTACCCTATACGGAACCCATCCGCAAAAGTTAACCTTTCATTACCTAATCATCCCCCCACCGCAATATCACACACCCCATTCTCACACTAATCTCATAATCCAGTAATCTTATCAATCTTGTTCAGACAGGTATTTAATCCTGTTCATCATAGACATCCTCCCACATCTCGTTCCAACCCCTACACCTTACTCTATCGACCCTCGTCCCCAACACCACCACCCTCCACCTCTTGTGCGGGTTCGATATGTATATGCACATCTACCAACCTCGGATGCCTCTCCCTAACCCTATCCTTAACCGCATGCGCAATCCGATGCCCTTCTGCAACCGATAAATTCTCATTCACCCAAATATGCATATCCGCATGCGCCATGATCCCCATCTTCCGGGTGTGGCACTTCTCTACCTGTATAACACCCGGCACCGTAGCCGCCGTCTGACGTATCGCCTCTTTCAATTCAGTATCCAGTTCTTCATCGAGCAATTCGCCTACGGCAGGCCGTGCAATCTTGTACGCGTTGATAACGATAATAACTGCGGCAAACAACGCTGCCCAGTCATCTGCCATCTCATAACCGCGACCACCAATAAGCCCGATACCGATGCCAATAAATGCGGCGGCAGATGTAATAGCATCACTGCGATGGTGGAAAGCATCGGCTTTTACAGCACCGCTTCCCAGCTCTTCGCCGGTCTTATTTACGTAACGGGCAAGAAGTTCTTTCGTTAAGATTACCACAACGAGAATGATAAGCGTAAATGCTTTCGGCGATTCGTGGGGCACGGAGATGTTATGAATACTTTCAATAGCGATAACCGTGGCGGCCACACAGAGGGCCAGGGATATGCCGATGGCTACCAGAGCTTCAGCCTTGCCATGCCCATACGGGTGGTTATCGTCTGCGGGTTTAGCAGACCACCTCAGGCCAACCCAAAGCAGACCTGAGGTGATAATATCTACAGTAGATTCTATAGCGTCTGCAATCAGGGCATAACTATTGCCCAGTATGCCCCCCACTGCCTTTACAATCGCCAGTACAAAACTAATGGCAATGCCGATCAGTGTTGTTCGCTGCCCTTTCGTAGGATCGGATAGGGGAGTATTGGTGTTGGGGGCGGGCAATTCCATGCTGGTTAATCTTCTTCGGCTTCGTTCTTTATTTTCATCAGCAGCGCGTAAGCATTGTGGGTAGCGATACGGGTTTGTGCCGTTACCGTTTCAGCTTCGATAGTCTGCTTACCCTGGCTGCTCACACCTGTACGAACCTCAACCATGGTAAAGGTACCGGCTGACTTCTCTACAAAAATATAATATTTATTTTCCCACCGAACAACAGCACCTTCGGGTACGGTAAGTGCCTTACGACCAGTTGCCGTAATTTCGCCGTTCATAAACATGCCGGGCACAAGGGCGGCGTCATAGCGATGAAAGTGACAGTGTACTTCTGCCGTACGATCGGCGTCGAGGTTCTTGCCGATCAGCAAAATCTCTGCTGTGTATCTCTTCGAAGGATCGTTGTTTGTATATGCGGTAACGTGCTGACCAATGGCCAGTACACCCAGATCCTTTTCAAATACGTTCAGCACCAGGTGTATGTCGCGCGGGTCTACCAGCTCGAACAGCACATCGGTCGGTGTGGTATAACGACCCACGTTTACGTTCACCCTGGCTACATAGCCATCAATGGGCGACGTGATCGCTACCCGCCGCGATATATTCTCGGCTGTAAGATTGGCTGGAGCAATGCCGATAAGCTCAAGCTTCTGCTGCAAGGCGCTCGTCAGAATAAGCTCCTTCTCCATCTCGGCTTTGGCTTGCTGCAGTACCTTATCGCTCGCAGCCTTGCTGGCGTTTAATTCCTTCTGGCGGGCGTACTCGGTTTGCGCAAGCGTAAGCGCTTCGCGGGCTGTGAGGTAGTCTTGCTGAAGCTGAATGTATTGAAGGTCTTCCATAATACCCAGCACCTGGCCTTTGCGCACATGCATGCCGGGTAGCATGCTCGTAGAGCGCAGATAGCCACCCAGCGGGAAACTCAGACTTACGTTGCTTTGCGGCGGCAGATCGATCTGCCCTTGCAGCGTGAGCGTTTGCCCGAGATTTTCTTCAGTAGGGATGCCGATAGTGATGCCCGCGTTTGAAATCTGGTTTTCCGTAAACGACACCCGTGTGCCGGATGCAGCGTCTTGCCCGGCGTCGGCCTTCGGGGCCGTATCGTGTGTATCGTTACTGCCGCAGGCTGCTGCAAGCAGTAGAAGAACGAGGCTATGCAAAAATGTTTTCATGTCTATTAGAATATAGAAATCGGAAATGCGAATTATAAATTATACGTCTTCAATACCTGGATGTAGGCCTGGTTATAGTTGCTCAGCGCGGCAATATGTTCATGACGGAGCGCGATAGCCTGATTAACCAGCATTACCCACTGTAGGTAATCGATCTCGCCATTTTCAAACTGTCGGTTGGCGGCTTCAGCCATACGGTTTGCGTTAGGTAAGGCCTGCGTTTCGTAGTACCGCAGACTCTCGCTGTACTTGCGCAAAACACGAACGGCGTTCTGCCGGTCTACCTTCGCCGTCTGCACAGCCAATTCCTCCTGGCGAATGCTCCGCTGCCACCTAAGCCTGGCCGCTGCCGAACGCGACGCCTGCGCACGGAAGAACAACGGTATACCGATACCCCCGGTAACGTAGCTGAAGCGATCGCGTCCGGTATACGTTACATCCTGTCCGTCCACAATCTGTGTACCCTTTAAGCTCAGATTATTATAGCCGATAAAGAAATCGGGTAGCAGGCGTGATCGCTCCGCCCTCCATTCGTGATGTGCGGCCTGTTGCAGGCTGCGGGCCAGCGTAATAGCCGGGAGCGTTGTTACAACCGCCGTAGTATCCAGCGCCATAGCAACATCGGCACGTGTCTGCTCTGCTTGTGGCACATATGCCAGCGAGTCGTGGAGCAGCGCATTAAACTGTTCCAGTATAATTTCGGTGTCATGCGCCAGCATCGCGCGTTGGTTGGCAATCTGCTGGCGTTGCGTTTGCGCGGTAGCGAGCTCCAGCACATTCGTTGCACCGTGCTGGTAACGTAAGGTTGCCTTCTCCTCGAACAGCGCGAACAGACTATCGACATAGAGCAGCAGCCCGGCCCGTTCGTTTAAAATAACATGTTCGTAGAAGAGCGTGCGTACGCTTGCGCGTAGCTCCTGCTCGGTAAGTTGTGTCTGAGCCTGCGCTGCGGCAAACGCGGCCTGTAGTGCCTTGTGCTGTTGCCCGTATACCGCAGGGAAGCTGAACGACTGCATAACACCGATACGGGTATCCACATTCACACTATTGAACTTGCCATAGTCGGCGCTGAACTGCGTCTTGCCCAGATCCACACCCGTACGGCGCAACTTGGCGCTCGCAGCCTCCTCTAGCCGGGCCGACTGTATATTCAGATTATGTTTGCCTGCAATGCCAAGAGCATCCGGCAGCGTAACCGGTACAGGCTGTTGTTGCGCGTATGCGCTGCCGCCGGCAAGCAAAGCCAGCGCAAGCATAACCGGTTTGCCCGGATGGGCGAGGCGCCTGCCTTCGAACAGCACATACAATGCCGGTAACACAAACAGCGTAAGCAGCGTAGCCGTAATCAACCCGCCAATCACTACTGTAGCCAACGGACGTTGTACCTCGGCACCGGCACCATTACTCAGCGCCATGGGCAGGAAGCCAAGCGACGCAACCGCGGCCGTCATCAATACCGGGCGTAAGCGATTACGCGTGCCGATCATAACCAGCTGAAAAGCATCCGTCATGCCGCCTTCTTTTTTGATTCGGTTGAATTCCGAGATCAATACAATACCGTTCAGAACGGCCACACCAAAGAGCGCAATAAAACCGACACCGGCCGAAATACTGAAAGGCATGCCGCGCAACGCCAGCGCAAACACACCGCCAATAGCCGAGAGCGGTATCGCCGTATAAATCAACGCGCCCTCACGCACCGACGAAAAGGCAAAGTAGAGCATACCGAAGATCAGCAACAGCGCTACCGGAACAGCAATACTCAATCGCGCTTTAGCCTGCTGAAGATTCTCAAACGCGCCGCCATACGTAAGTGTATAGCCGGGCTGAAACGTCATGCCGGCACTTACCTTTTGCTGAAGCTCCTCTACGATAGATTGTACGTCGCGACCGCGAACATTAAAGCCGACAATGATACGCCTCCGGGTATTCTCACGTTGAATCTGGTTCGGCCCTTCAACCTCCTCGATAGACGACACCTGGTACAGCGGTATCTGTGTACCGGCTGGTGTAGAAATCAACAGGTTGCGTACATCGTCTATATTCTTCCGCCCTTCCTGACCTACACGTACTACCAGGTCGAAGCGTTTTTCACCTTCGTATATCTGCCCGGCGGCGGCACCGGCAAACGCGGCATTGATAGTGCGGTTAATGTCTTCAATATTCAGACCGTAGCTCGCAATCTGGATGCGGTTAAACTCGATAATCACCTGCGGCATGCCCGTTACCTTTTCAATATACCAGTCGGCAGTGCCTTTCACCGTTTGTGCCAGGCTGCCGAGGCGCGCCGCGTATGCGGCCAGTGTGTCGAGGTCCTCTCCGAAAATCTTACACACCACATCCTGCTTTGCGCCCGTCATCAGTTCATTGAAACGCATCTGCACCGGGAACTGGAAACTCGTAGTAACGCCAGGCAAAACCTCTTGCGCAGTGGCAGCCATCTTATCGGCCAGCTCCGTAAACGAAGACGCGCTCGTCCATTCCGATTTATCTTTAAGAACAATGATCATATCGCCTCCCTCTATCGGCATCGGGTCCGTGGGAATCTCAGCCGCCCCAATACGCGATACAACCTTGATCACCTCCGGATAGGTTTTCTGCAACGTACCGGCAATACGGTTGATGTTCTCCGTAGTCGTCGTCAGGTTAGTGCCTACCAGCAAACGCGTCTCCACTGCAAAGTCGCCCTCTTCCAGTTGTGGTATAAACTCGCCGCCCATGCGGGTGAACATTACCACCGCAATGCCGAACAGCACAAAGGCTATGACCACAAGTGTCGTACGAATCCTCAGCGCCCTTGCCAGGGCGGCCTGATAGCCGTTCTCGATCCGCGTCATAACGCGGTCAGACAGTGTAGGTGTGTGGCGTATCTTTTTGCTGATAAACAACGCGCTGATCATCGGCACATACGTAAGTGAAAGAATAAACGCACCCGCGATAGCAAACGCCACCGTCTGCGCCATAGGCTTGAACATCTTGCCCTCAATGCCCGACAGCGACAGAATAGGCAGGTATACTATCAGGATAATGATTTGCCCGAACACCGCCGCGTTCATCATACGAACGGCCGAGCCCGAAACCTCGTCGTCCATCTCATCCTGCGATACACGCGAAACCGATGCATAATGCGACGACGTATGCAAATGATGGAGAATAGCCTCCACAATAATCACCGCGCCGTCTATAATCAAACCGAAGTCCAGCGCACCGAGGCTCATCAGGTTTCCGCTCACACCGAACAGGTTCATCATCGAGATAGCAAACAACATAGACAACGGAATAACCGAAGCCACAATAAGCCCTGCCCTGAAATTGCCCAGAAACAATACCAATACCGTCACCACAATCAACGCGCCTTCCAGCAGGTTGTGTTCCACGGTACCGATAGCGTTGTTCACCATCTTCGTCCGGTCAAGAAACGCTTCGATCACAAGACCTTCCGGCAGCGTCTGCTGGATCTCCGCGATACGGGCCTTTACATTCTTAACAACGTCTGACGAGTTGCCGCCTTTCAGCATCATCACAATGCCGCCGGTAACCTCGCCATAGCCCGCTTCGGTAAGCGCACCATAGCGTATAGCCGAACCGATCGTAACGTCGGCCACATGCTGTACGAGTACCGGGGCACCGCTCGCATTCGTCTTTACGACAATATTCTGAATCTCCGGAATAGAGCGGGCCAACCCTATGCTTCGGATATACATGACCGATGGCCCCTTTTCGATATATGCACCACCGGTATTCTGATTGTTCTGATTCAGCGCGATAAACACATCGGATATCGTGAGGTTGAAAGCCTTGAGCCTGGCCGGGTTAACCGCCACCTCATACTGCTTTAACTCCCCACCAAATGTCGATACTTCGGCCACGCCCGGCGTACCGAGCAACTGGCGGCGCACAATCCAGTCTTGTGTCGTGCGCAGATCCGCCAGAGAGTAGCGACCCTCGTAACCTTTTTTAGGCTTCAGGACATATTGATAGATTTCACCCAGGCCGGTCGTTACAGGAGCCAGCTCCGGCTTGCTCACACCTTCCGGGATCACTACCTGCGCAAGACGTTCGGTAGCCTGCTGCCGGGCCCAGTAAACGTCGGCCGCATCGTCAAAGACAAGACTGACAATAGAAAGACCAAAACGCGAAAGACTACGGCTTTCTTTCAACCCGGGAATATTGCTAGACGCCTGTTCGATTGGAAACGTAATCAGCCGCTCCACATCTTCAGCGCCAAGCGCCGGTGCAAGCGTAATAATCTGTACCTGGTTATTTGTAATATCGGGTACCGCATCAATAGGCAATTGCGTTACCTGGTAAATGCCATAGAGGATCCACACAAGCGTGAATACGCCAATGATAAGCTTCTGCTTAACAGAAAATTGAATAATGTTTTTGAGCATCGTTGCGTATGCTGTAAGTACAAAGAATAGAATGTTCTATAGCACACAGAGCGTGTGTATAGCAGTTTTTGCACAGAAGTGTGAACTTCAGCGCAAACAAAAAAGTGTACTTAAGCCTTCGGTGGACGGAAAAGCGTATCGAGCGCAGGGTTGAAATACAACTGCGGTTTCTCAAGTCCGTAATCCATTGGAAGCGGCAGAGGAATGTTTTTGCCGATAGAGATTTTGCTGGCCGGAATGAACAGGAACAGGGCTGCCTGAATTTCGAAACGTTTAAACGGAAGTTGCATATCCTTCTCGTCGTCGTTATCGTTCAAATCGTGCCCCCAGTAGTGCATAGCCAGAAAATCAACCATGCCCACATCACTGTTCTGAGATCTGTGCTCAATGAAATGCTCCACCAATTGCGGACTTTTCAACACCTGGTACAACGGCGTTGTTTCCAGGATAAAAAGCACAAGCATACTATGGAGCAAAAAGCGTTGCACAAGTACAAAGTTAGAAAAAACGCCTTAGCTCCAAAAGCAAAAAACATCCCAACCCCAGATCGTTTTTTGAAAACGATTGATTACCACCCCTGTGGCATTACCAATCCACCACTGGTACCCTTCCACCGCAACACTAGTCGCCCCGTCACTCCGCGCACCCACCACCACCACTTCCCCAATCTATCTCCCCGCCCACCCGGATTGCCGCTCGCTCGCTATCCGTTCTCATCGAATGAATTTATCTTGTTCATCATGTCAATCCTCCACTAATCCTGTTTAAATTGGTTTTTTATATACACAATCCATGAGCATCCAAACTGAAAATGTATTCAATTGCCTGAAAGCGGTTATCCGGTGGAGCGACCTGCGTTGGGATTCGAAGAAAGTATTAGACATTGTAAAGGAAAACGGTGTCTTTGTATTAACACGGTCGGATATCGAGCTGCTCAAGCAATTCATTCCGGATCTGAAAAACGTTCGCATCCGCGGATACCTCGGCGTCATGCCGCAGGATGATAAGAAACTGCCGCAGTTCCAGCTCATGCTCCTGTCCGAAGATCATGACATAGACATCTCACTCGATCCCGGAAGGCATTACGAAGAACCGTTAGTTATGGGCACCTATACAATCCTCCCCGGCGAAGAGATCGAGCAGATCCTGGCTTCGATGGCAGGAGACGAACACCGTGCCGCCCTGGCCGACCGCATCAAAACCTGGCGCCGCACCTTCGACGTATACATTCAGCTTATGACCAAGCACGAGAAGAGCGGCGATGCAGGTCTCGTACGCCTCTTCGATATACCCGGTAAAGACCTGGCCGAAGAAATTGGCGACGGTTGTGAACGTGTGCTCTGCTTCTTTGGCTTGCTGAAAGACACCGCTGTTATCGACATGATCTTCCAGGGCGTAGACCCCGCCGGCCGCGCCATCATACGCCCCAGACAGCAGGGAGCAGCCGTTCCCGCCGCTGACGATTTTACAACACCACGTCCGCCGTTCGGAGGCGACGAGGGCTATGGCTTATTGTAATGTATAATCTCTTTACAATAACATTACTGCAGATTACGGAAGCGCTTGCCTTTGGCGCCGTAGGCGTGTTACTCATAGCGGTAATACTGGGCGGTTCGTGGTACACACGGCTTCCGTGGGGCATCCGGCTGTTCTGGTATTACCTCGTCATGGTGCTTATAATCGAGCTCCTGGCAAAGTACCACGCCTACGTAATCATGAAAGATAACGTCTACCTGCTTCACTTATACACATTTTTCGAATTCGTGCTGCTGCTATTGTTCTTTCGCGAAACATTGCAATTGCGGCGTCGGGCGCGGCAGATAATCCTGTGGTGTATCGTCGGCATGGCTGTTGCGCTGATTGCCTATTCCTCAAACATCCTGTTCTTCGACAGCGAAAAATTGCAGCGGCAGCACTTTCAGCTATACTCCAAGGCTATTACCAATTTTTTTATTCTATTCTTTAGCGTACTTTTCTTTGTGCGATTTGTGGGAGGCCACATAAAAAGGGACAACCGCGTGCTTTTCTGGCTATATGCCGGAATATTGACCTATTTTTCCGGTAGCTTTGTGATCTTTATGGCCATAAACCAGCTTATACGCACGCCGCTCAACGAGAGCATCGTGCTTTGGCTGCTCAACGCACTATTGGCACTTGTGTTTTATGGCATAGTTACCACGGGATTTATAATACAGCGGCGGATTTGGAAGCGGTTACAACCTGGATGATTATCGGCGTATTCCTCATGACGGGGTTGGGATTCACCATTATACTGGTAACCAAAATCTCCTCAGAGCGCGTGCTGCGTGAACAGCAGAAAGTAATAACACTGCAGCTTCAGCACCAGAAGGAAATG